>Ga0187870_1000436_pt1 | contig 48612 bp, 33 predicted proteins | sample June2016WEW_13_1_3_FD_132974 | JGI IMG/M metagenome (GOLD analysis project Ga0187870, IMG submission 132974) | Peatland microbial communities from SPRUCE experiment site at the Marcell Experimental Forest, Minnesota, USA - June2016WEW_13_150 | ecosystem: Environmental > Terrestrial > Soil >...
GCCATCTACACCGCCTGTGAAACTGACCTGAAATTCTCAAAGGGCTTCCGCCGTGGCCCCTCGAATTCCTTCGGAAAACCGAAGGATTACGGTCGGGTTTTGCCCCTTGTGGGATGCCAGTGGGCGAATTCCGCGGCAACCTCTTCGCTCCGCAATCTCGCGGGGCGGCGGCTGCTTTACACAATTGGCCAATATGGTGGTGGCTACCGCTTTTTCGTTTTTGATGATCCCGACGGTTTTCTCGCCAGGCCTGCCGGCCAACTCACCGCCAAGGGGGAGACCTGGGCGTGGGACATCGCGGCCAACGGCGACATCTGGCACGGCGACTCGCCCGGCAATCCAGAAACCGCTCCGGGATAACCGGCCATCCATCGGCAGGACCCGGAGTGAGGCGGAGCCTGGCTAGAGCATCGCCAATGACCTCCGGATTTCGCGATGCTCTCCAATGGGTTATATTGGCACAAATGAACCTCACGTCGTCTATGAGCGAGCAACCCGGCATGTCCTCCCGCCTCCGGCGAAGCGTTGTCGCCAGCAGACCGCGGGTGCTCTGGGGACGCCGCATTGCTTTTGCAACCGCTGGAGTCTTCTTTGTATCTTCGCTGTTCCCCTTGGCCGCTGGCATTTCCAAACACACGGACGCGTTCCCAAAATGGTGGGGCACACTGGATGTGGGCATCGCCTTTGTTTTGGCGCTCCTGGTCTTGGTGATGCAGGCGTTTGCCCGGGGCAAGCTGGACAAGCAGGCCGAAGAATCCAGCTACCGCGCCCATCGGATTTTGATCCACGCCATATTCGTGGGGTTCGTCGTGTTCGCGCTCATTGGGGAGAGGGTCAACTGGGGCAGTTGCCTCAGCGGCTTCGCCTGGCGTTTTTGGCTTCTGCTCTATTGCCTCCCCTCGTGGTTCGCTTCCCTCAGGTGCTAAACAGCAAGGGGCTCGGCGCCATTTTCTCCGTAACCTGCGCCGGCGTCTTTCTGGGGTTGCCTCGGTGCCGTTTTGGGGCAAACTGGCGATATCTGTGGTGCATCTTATTCGAATAGCGATACGGGTCAGCAGCAGTCTGTGGGTCTTGGGCTGGTTCGCTCTCTACCTTGAAATCTGTCGCTGGCGCCATGTAACTCCCCCGCTGCACCTGAACGGGTGGACTCCGCCGCCGGCCACGGCCATCCACTCGCGTCCTGGCGGGTTTCTCATCGCCGTCCTGACCTCCGCCGCTCTCGCTCCTCCGCTCTTCGTAGCACTCCTCGCCTGGAATCGCCTGTGGAGTCGAACTGTCGATGCCCCTCAGCGCAAGGAATGTGGCGTTCGCTCCCATTGCGCATGGCCATTGACGGTATCCGGCGTCGCGGTTTCCGTGCTCGGGGCAACCAACTATGTTATTCACGATCCAAGGGGCCCGATCGATTTTGACATGACCATGAGGCACGGAGATGGGGGTTTCATTGCGTACGGAGTGGCGTTGGCGGTTTTGGGCTTCGTGCTCACGCGTCTCGGTGCCCGACGGTGAAGCGCTTCCCAAATCAAAGGGCTCTCGAGGCGCAACCATGAGTGTCTCCTGACCTTGGTGAAACCCTGCCGTGAAATCCTCCGCGAAACAACGTAATGGTCTCCGAAGCCAAGGCGCTCAAGCTGGCGTTCGATGAGCCGCCATTCACGCGCCAACCCCTTGAAAAGCAGCGTATCCCCGCTTTCATGGCGCGCGGGTATTTCCTGGTTCTGCTGTGACGCGTTTGGGCTTGACCTTAGAACGGGTGTTCTATAAAACGCCGACATGATTTTATCGTGTTGGCCGGCCCGGATTCCTAATCGTCAACCATGAAGACCCGAATCATCCTTATCGCCTTGCTGACCCTTCAACACCTCATGGGCCGGGCTTCGGACACGGCACGGCTCACCATTGCGCAAGCTCCGGCCGGCGCACCTGTCTCACAGGCGCGCTACCTTGTGCGTTTGCGCCCGGCGGGCGCGGGCCCCTGGCAGAGCGCGCCGGTGTATGCATTCTTCCAGCAGCACGATTACAACTGGGCGCTCACCACCGAGTCTCAGTTTGTGACGTTCGAGTCCAGCGGTGACATCGAGGTGGAGGTCACGGTGGCCGGACCGGCGCAGGTGGTCGTCCTCCGTCCCTTGAGCCTCAAGGTTGCCGTCAAGCAAGGCGGACAGACGTTCCGCTTCACCATGAACGACTCGGCGCGCCAACTAAGCCTGGAACTCAACGGTGACCCACGTCATCCGCTCCTACTGTTCTCCAGCCCGCCCGAAACGGGGGCGCCGAAGCCGGACGCCGAATCGGTCACCTACTTCGGCCCCGGCTACCACAAGGCCGGGAACATCAAGTGCTCGGGCAGCAAGGATAACGGAAGGACGATCTACGTGGCGCCGGGCGCCGTGGTCGAGGGCTCGCTGGCCATCTCGGGAACCGAAGGGGTGTCGGTCCGCGGCCGGGGCATCCTCTACACGCCTGCTCCGAAGGATGGGAATGCTGATCCTTCTCTGGCCACGCAAGGGGCGAATAACCTTCAGGTAGAAGGCATCGTGGTCGTGAACCGTTCCGAGGCTTGGTCAGTCCGCCCTACGGCCAGCCGGAACATCACCTTCGAGAATTTCCATCTTCTCTCTGAGGTTCGGGACGGCGTGGACATCGTTAATTCACAATCGGTGACGGTGCGGGACAGTTTCATCATGGCCCACGATGACGCGATTTGCCTCAAGGGACTGGACTTCGGGAGGCGGCAACCGGTCGAGGACATCCTGGTCGAGCACTGCGTCATCGCCAATATGGGCGGCGGCTCCTGCCTCGAAATCGGTTACGAGAGCGTCACCCCCATCTACCAACGCATCACCTTCCACGACCTCGACCTCATCCACAGCCTCCCCAATGGCAATGCTCCCGATCCCTACTGGCCTGAGGCCGCCATCTCCATCCACCCAACGCAAATGCACGAATATGGCAGCCCGGATTACATGGGCACTATGCCGCCTGTGCGCCAGGTGACCTATCGCGACATTCGTATCGAGTCCTGCTCGGACGACTTCTTCTTCGACATTCGCCCCAATCGCAACAGCCCGGGGGCGGGCATCGAAAACATACTCATCGAGAATGTGTCGGTCGTTGACAGCCCGCATCGCCCATCACGCATCGTGGCCCTGACCAACCACCCCATTCGGAACGTGAGGTTCAAGAACCTGAACCTGTTTGGCCAGACAATTACCAACGCGCGGGAAGGCCGCTTCGAGGTGAAAGGCGCCGAGTGCCGTTTCATTGGCTCCCAGGATCCAGCCCCCGAGACGAGTTCGGCGGCTCTGACGACCGTGCATCCGCTGGAAATCGTGGGCCCACTGGTAAACCCATATTGCGGCTGGGGTATCTGGGCTGGGCCGAGGTTTTATGACAGCCGCCCATTCAGCGTGGACTACAACACGCGAGGCTTCGGTGACGATGCCCCGCTGTTCAGTTGGGTGCTCATCGACTGGATGTGGTCGGGTCTGGAACCCAAAGAGGGCCGGTTTGAATGGAAGGATTTGGATGCCGTTGTTGATTACTGGAAAGCCCGCCACAAGCAAATCGTCGTCCGCCTCTGGGTGACGACCGATCCGGGATGGGCCGGCGCGCCCGGCAACAAAGCCTGCCCTGATTGGTTGTGGGACGCGGGCGTTAAATACCACGAATACAAGGCGGAGGGGGGAGTCAAACAGAAATGCCCCGCCTACGTGGACCCCACCTGGGAGGCAATCTATCTGCCGAAGTTGATGCGATTCCTGGGTGCTTACCGGGACCGTTATGAAAAGCACGACAGCGCGATCATCCTGGACCATGTGATGGGTTTTGGCGATTGGGGCGAATGGCATACGATGTGGTCGCATTATCCCTGGCCCAGCCGGCAGAAGAAGCGCGAGGTGCTCGGCAAGGCCATCCGCGCCTACCTGGATGTCTTCGCGCCGAATCAACCGGCCGGCGAGCCCGTGCGCAATCTCGCCATCGCCCACGTGTATGACGATGACTGTGGCGGCGATACCCCTTTGGATGAGGCCATAAGGCGTCAGGCGCTCGATGTCGCGCTCGCAAAGGGCTTCGCGCTGACCCGCAATGGCTTTATCGACGGTTTGGGCGGCTGGCCCAATGACCTGATGGACAAATACTGGAGCGACCACCAACTCATCGGCGAGGGCAACTGGTCTTACGAGCAGATGAAAAAGGACAAAACCCACGGCAGCATGGCCGAGCATGTGGATGCCTTTGTGCGATTTCATTCCGCTTATGCCCATCTGTACATACATGCCGCCACTTACCGTCAGGCGATGGCGGAGGATCGCGGCGAATTCGAGCGGGCCTTGCGCCCGAAAGGCATTGGCTACCGGTTTGTGATCACCTCGGCGGCATGGGAATCGAAGCGCAGCCCCGGCCAGACACTAACGTTGCGGCAGGAATGGGTCAACCGCAACGCCAGTTGGTGTGTCTATCCATATCGCCTAAGGCTGTTCCTCATGGACTCCGGCGGCGAGGTCGCCTGGTCCGAGGTGAACCCGGCGTTCGACCCGCGTTCCTGGCGGGCGGGAACGACCTACCGGGTGGAGAGCGCCTTCGGCCTTCCCGCGGATCTCGAACCGGGAACTTACGACGTCCGCATCGCGCTGGTGGACGAAACCGGAAAACCGCAAGTCCGCCTGGGCATGGAAGGGGGCGATCACGCGTTGCGGTACGCGCTGGGATCGGTCAGGATTGCCAAGGCCAACGACTAGTATGATCTTCACGCGTCGAGGTTTTATTCGTTTGAGCTCGGTATCTGGCATAGGCATTGCCCTGTCCAACACCGTCGCCGAGGGTGTCGCGGCTGTGGCGGGCTCGCCCGGCCCTGATGCTGCCAGGTCTGTGCCCATGCCACCGGGCATCCTCGCTCCCAGCCGGCCCTTGCATGAAGTCGAGCTCTCCGGGGTTTGGGATTTCCGACCCGAGGGCGGCTCCTGGAGGAGCATTCGAGTGCCGGGCGGGGGCTGGCTCAAGCAAGGCTTCGATTGTGAATCCGCCCTGTATCAACGGCGGATTCGGGTGCCTCACGGTCCCGCTGGCCAGGTGGTGCGGCTCGAACTCGGCGCCGTCAACCATGTCACGGATTGTTTTCTCGGAGGCGATGAGGCCTCCCTCAAGAAGATCGGTTCGGACGTAACCGCGTTTACTCCGCAGGTCTTCGACCTCACTCCCCACGTTCGACCAGGAGGGGATTTCCTCTTGCGGCTGGCTATCCGGGCGTATCAGAACGGTCGTCCCGTGGCGCCGCATTGGGCGGAGTGGTGCGAATGCATCGCCCGCGGCCTCTTCCGCAGCGCTCATCTCCGCACCTACCCAGATGTCTTCATCAGCGACACCCAGGTTGTTACGAGCGTCGCCCAGCGCGCCCTGTGCTGTCAGGTTTGGATCACAAACGACTCCGACCGGGTCCGCACCGTGGACCTGGCCGCTTCCTTCTCTTCGTGGAATCGTGCATCCTGGAAGTATCCTTCTCTGCCGGCGCCAACGCTCCCTATTCCCGCTCGAACCACGATCCGGACGACGCTTGGTCCCGTGGCTTGGGAGGCCGATCCACGCAGTTACTGGTGGCCGAACGTCCCCTACCGGCCCGATTACCGCGCCCAACTGCATTTCCTGAACCTCGCTCTGCGCGAGGGACGGAAGCCGCTCTGCTCTGCCAACACCCGTTTTGGCTTCCGCGAAAGCCGCCAGGCCGGCCCCCAGTACGAACTCAATGGCGTGCGGGTCAATTTCCGTGGCGATAACCTCCAGGTGGCGAATTACGACCGCGTTAATTTCGGCGGCAAGAGCGATGCCATCGATACCCTGCCCGGGTTCCTGCCGCCCTCAGCCAAAAACCCTGGCTGGCCTGCGGCGGTGGACAACTTCCTTCGGCTCAATTACAACGTGCAGCGCCAGCACATGGGGCCCTGGACGCCTTATATGATCGATGTGTGCGACGAATTGGGGCTCATGCTCATCGGGGAGAGTGCCACCCGCTGGGACGGATTCGATATGGAGAACGGCCGCGGTTTCCACGAAGTCAAGTGCCTCCAGGACCTGGTCCGTCGCGACAAGAACCATCCCTCGATTATCCGCTGGAGCGCCAAGAACGAGGCCCAATGCACGGACCCCGCCTACCATCTGGAACTGTATGATGCGATCAAGGCCATCGATCCGACGCGGCCCATCAGCGAGGACATCTGTTACGGCGACCCCAACGCCTTCGATGTGAAGAAGGTTTTCAAGCACCTCTGGGACAAGCCGGATTTCACTTGGATCGACCACTATTTCACCTACGACAACCAGGGGCGTCCTACCTTCCAAACGATTCAACACAACGACGCCGTCATCCCGATGAAGGAACGCCCTTATGGACTGGGCGAGGCCGACTGGGTGCGCTCGACCACGCCCGCCGGATTGTCTTGGTTCGCCACCACGATCGCCCTGGCTCGTCTCCAGGGCGCCTCGGATGTCCGTCCGTACGTGCTCCTCTCGAGCTGGGTCTCCTCGATCCCCGGAGTCAAAACGTCCGATTTCGTCACCGAGGAAAATCGGCATCCGGTCTATGGCGAAGACAACCTCCCCGATCCCTGGAGCCACCCCGGCATTCGCCTGCTCCAAACGGCGTGTCATCCCTTGCTCGCCGCCGACGGCGAGTTTTGGAAGGCCAACCGGAAATGCGATGCCTTCGGGCACTTCCCCGTCATCGCCCCGGTCCTCCCGGCCAAGTCCAGAGCCTCTCGGGCGATTACCGTTTTCAATGACGAGTTCGCCGGCGAGAACCTGGAACTGGCCTGGGAACTGCGCGAGGGAAGTCCTTCGAACTGGGTGTGGGACCACGGCTCGACTCACCTGGTCATCCGGCCTGGCTTCAGCCAAACCACGGACCTCACCTTCCGCACCCCCAAATTCAACACCATCGTCTTTCTAAACCTCAAGGTGACCAAAGGCGGCGTCTTGCGGTTCACCAATACCAATACCTGTTATGAGATTACGGGCGGCGAAGACTTCCGCTCCGAATTCAACGGGGAGGAAAGGCAGTTCAAGTAAACCGACGCTGATATGCATAGACTGATGTTTGCCATGCTTCTTGGGCCCTCCTTGGCCGGTAATTCGGCGGAGGCGCCGGTGCCGGTGGTTTTCAAGGTTTCCGAGGGAGTCCGTCCCAATTCCATTGTCTCCCTTTATGGAGAATATCTCACTGGCACACCCAGTGTCCGCTTCCTCCGAGCCGACGGTTCGGTGGCGGCGACTCAATCCGCCGTCCAGACCGACCCTAACGGCCATTTCTGCCGTGTCGTGTTTCCCGCCATCGCCCCGGGGGCCTATCGGCTATCCGTCAGAAACGATGCGGGATGGTCCACTCGAGATCTCTACGTGAACCGGGTGGACCCCCGCTGGCTCTCCGAAGAGCGGGCCTATCCCGGCCTGCAAATCAAGCTCCTCGGGCGCAACCTCGATGCCGCAGAGTGTAACGGCGCCCGCGGCACCGAGGTGCGCCTCGTGCCGGTCGTTGGGGGTGCCCCCGTGGCCATCGTGCCGGTCGCCGTCAACCCCTATTGCGTCGACTTCTCCGCGCCCGCGGGCCTTCCTCCCGGCGGTTACTACGTGGAGGTTTGCGTCCATTCCGCGGAGCATGGCCGAGATTGGGTGCGGCTGGATAACCACAGCGAATTTCCTGGCGTGGTTCACGACGCGGTTCTCCAAATGGAACCTGCGCCCACGGACCCGACCGCGCTGGCGCTGAACGTGGCCTGGGCCAACGACTTCAATTGGGCAAAGGTCATCGATGCCAAACGCGACTATCACGCCCGGGGCGATGGTTCCGCGGACGACACGCAGGCAATTCAGCGGGCCCTGGATGACGCTGCCGCAAGCGGCGGCGGGGTGATCCAGCTTCTGAATGGGGTCTATAAAGTCGACCGGCTTGTACTGGGCAGCGGTTGTGTCCTGCGCGGAGAAAACCGTGACCGGACCATAATCATGCCGTCACGAACCGGGGGCGAAGCGATTGCCACCAAGGGCGGCCGCCACGGCATCTCCTCCCTCACCTTGAGGTATCAACCCGAAGCATCGAATGACGTGCAATCCACGCTGCTTGGCGGAGACGCCAATCACCTCTTTCTTTACCACGTCACTTTCGATCTTCTCCGCAACCCCGATGTCCCCGTTCAGCACTCGCCCTATTATGTCTCCGGACCCGGTCCCATGCTGGTGACCGGCTGCCGGTTCTTCATCTCTTCCCGCAATTTGTGGAACCACGGCGTGCGGAACCGCGTCACCTTCCGGGATAATCTCGTCGACATGCACGACGGCCTGGGACTTTGCATGTCTTCCGAGAAGCTGCTCGTGCTCAACAACGAGTTGGTTTTCCACGCCGCACCCTATGCCGGTCAAATGAATGGCTTCTTCCTTAACGAAGGCTGGATGGGATGGAATATTTACAACGCCTATATCGCTGACAATCTGGCCCATGACCTGAACGGCCCGGGCGATTGCCAGCCCTATGCCGCCGATTCCGCCTGGTCATGCCTGGCCGGTGCGGTGACCGCTGCCAGTTCCGAAACCGTCGATGTCCGCGCTGATGTGAGCGCGGATTTCAAGGGGCTGGCGACCCACGAGATCGAGCTCATCGTGGTCCAGGGTAAAGGGTTGGGGCAGCTCCGGCGAATGACCGCGCAGCGGAACCTGGGCCGCAACCCGGCGGTGGTTCGATTTACCGTCTGTCCCCCCTGGGATGTGCCACCCGGCACCAACAGTATGGTCAGTGCCGGTAGCTGGCATGTCAACAACGTGTTCTACCACAACACCGCGCGCGGATCCAAATCCCCCTACAACATGTATTACGGGGGCTGCTACGACTGCGTGGATGCCGAGGCCCTTTCGCGAGACACCGAGGGTTGGAATAATTGGGGCCGGATCGGCGAATTCCCCAACGGCGGCGCCTGGCATTGCCCGGTCTATTTCAATCAGCTCAAGCGCAGCACCTTCACGGGGGTGGCGCCGAAGTACGCGACCATGGGCATTACGCTACGCGTGGAAAATGAGACCGTGCATTATCGGGGCATTGGCGACTACGGCACCGAGATCCGGGACAACGTCATTGACCGGAGTGCGTGTTCAAACCAGACCCAGCGCCTGGCGGGCAACGCCGCCATTGCCACGTTCAACCAGAATTGGATGAAAACCGCCGCCAATGCGCCGTTGACCTTCGCCACGTTGTGCGAAGGGAACACCATTAGGAACAGCGCGGTTGGGTTTGACCTTAACAAGACCTATTCCTTTGCCATCCACGGAACGACCTATGAGAACTGTCCCAAGCCGGTTAACGACCATGGATTTAACACGGTCCTGCTTGAAAGCAAATAACCTCCGCAGTGTTGCCGGTCGCCCGGTGGTGCATATTCCCGCCGGCCACTACCCTGTGAGAAGGGGCAAGCTCATGTTTGGCATCCGGCATCTTGTAGCCGGGTTTTTGACGCTGCCGTGGTTCTTGGCTCTCCCGCCGGCTGACGGCGCGGATGTTGGCATTCCCATCCGGTTTGAGCTTCCGAAGGCGTCTTACGTGACGCTGGTACTCGAACACGCCCAAGGGAGGCGCGTTCGCAATTTGATTTCCGAAACCAAATTGCCGGCGGGCGAGAACGTCGTTCACTGGGACGGCTACGACGAGGGGGGTGCCACCAAGGCCGGCGACTTTGTGCGCCGTCGCGCGCCTGAGGGCGAGTATCGTGTCCGCGGGCTGATACACGACGGCCTGCACTTACGCTACGAGTTCAGTGTCTATGGGGGCGGCAACCCGCCGTGGCCCACGCTGGACGGCAGCGGCGCCTGGCTGGCTGACCATTCGGTTCCGTGCGACGTGCTGTTCTTGCCCAAAGGGACCGGCCCCGCGCGCGATGGAGCGCCCCAAATTCTTGTCGCATCCAGGGTCGGCGAGGCGGGTGACACGCTGCTCGTCATGGACGAGGAGGGAAACAAGATCGTCGGCGGTCCCAAGATCGACGGCTGGGCGGGAGGGAACGCAGTCGCCCGCGACTCCGGTCCCAATCGCGACCCCGAGTTCTTCGCCTACACCGTCAACCTGAGCGTCGAGGCGACGCCGGTCCACGGCCTTTACGCTGCGAAGAGCCGGCGGCAGCGGAACGGCGGGGCGGCTGAAGTCGAGACGTTCGAGGCCAAGTTGATCGGCAAATACGCGGGCGGCGTGCGCGAGGGCGTGCGCGAGGGAGCGGGGCTGGCGGTTCACAAGGGATTCATCGCCACAAGCGCTCCGTGGAAGAACAAGATCTACTTCTTTGACAGCCGGAAAAAGGCCGCCCTCGGCGAGGTCAGCCTCCCCCGCCCCAAAGGGCTGCTGTTCGACCACCAAGGCCGCCTGCTGGTCTTGGCCGGTAAGGACCTGAAACGCTACCCGCTCGAAGTGGCGGCGGACGGGAAACAAGCCAAGCTTTCAAGCCAGGAAACGCTCGTTACAGGCCTGGAGGACCCGCAGCGAATGACGATTGCGCCCGACGGCAAGCTCTACATTAGCGATTGGGGGGCCAGCCATCAGATCAAGGTGTTCGACGCCGGGTACAAACTCGTTCGAACCATCGGCAAGCCCGGCGGCCCGCAGTTGGGGCTGTATGACGAGCGCCGCATGCAGTACCCCACCGGCGTTGCGGTTGACAGCCAAAACCACCTCTGGGTGGCGGAGACCGACAACCTGCCTAAGCGCGTAAGCGAGTGGTCCGCCGAGGGGGAGTTTCTGCAAGCCAAATACGGCCCTCCCCGCTATGGTGGCGGCGGAACCATCGACCCCGACAACCCCAACCGCATGTTTTACGCCGAGTTCGGGGGCATCCTCGAGTTCGAGCTGGACTGGCTAGGCGGAACCGCCCAGGTGAAAGCGGTTGTGGCCCGGGAAGAGGCGCAAGGCAACGACCCGATGCCCGGCGAGAATTGGCTTCCCGAACGCCCGATCCGCGCGGGCGGCCGGACTTATTTGGTCGGCGGCTACCAAGGAGGCCTGCGCGGAAACACTTACTCGGCCATTTATTTGCTGGACGAGAAAACCCACATCGGACGCCCCGTAGCGTACTTAGGGTCTGACCGTTGGTGGCCTTATCTGCACAAGCGGCCGGACATCCTGGACGGCGCCCCGAACAAGGAGCACGAGCATTTTATGACCTGGAGCGACCTCAATGGAGACATGAAAGTCCAAACCACCGAGTTCCGTTACCGCCTGTTCAACGAGCAGTTTCCCGCCGAGAACGGTCGTCAGGCCCGGACGCACGGCTACCGTGATTTTGTATTCGGCCCCGAACTCGAGGCGACCGGGAGTTGGTCCCTTCGGGTGCCCGCGCCGTCCATCACCTCCGAGGGCGTTCCGGTGTTCGACTTGGAAAAGGCCCGGTTCTTGATTCCACCCACCTCGGAAATGGCTAGATCGGAAGACGGGCTGCTGATGGTGCCCGCCAAAGACGGATGGCTCATCAGCACGGCTGTCGGATACCGCAACGGCCAGAAAATGTGGAGCTACCGGGAGTATCCTGACGACAATACGATCCCGATGGAACCGGGCCAATACATCGCGCCCACGCGGCTCCTGGGGCCGCCCTTTCAACCGGAAAGCGAGGCGGGCCAGGTGTTCGTGATGAACGGCGAGATGGGCAACTTCTACGTCCTCACCACCGACGGGCTGTTCGTACAAACACTTGGGGGAGACGCCCGCCGGTTTCCGCCCATCCGACTGCCGCAGGCCAAACGCGGGCAAATCATGGACGGTTTCACCTTTGAGCAAGAGCACTTCCATCCGACCATCACCCAGGTTCCAAGCGGCGAGGTCTATATGGTCGCCGGCTTCACCTGTTCAAGCATCTATCACGTCGAAGGCTGGGACTCGGTTCGACGGCGCGACTTCGGAACGGTCTCCGTTACGCCGGAGCTTGTCCGGCGCGTTCCGGCAACCCAAAGCGAACCGCGCCGCAATCCGGGCAGCCAGGAACTGCAGGTATCGCCTCTTGCCGCGCCGACGGAGAACCTGGCCGCGTGGAAACCCGCGTCGGTCATCGCGATTGACAGCCGGGCATCGGCGGCCGTGGCTTTCGACCAGAGCTACCTCTACCTCCAATGGCAGACGGACGATCCGGACCTGATCGCGAACGCGGCCACCGACTACCGCTTCCTGTTCAAAAAGGGCGGCGGCCTCGATCTGATGCTCAATTTGCAGCCCCAAAGAGGCGACGGGTGGACCCGTCCGTCTGCGGACAATTTGCGGCTGCTGGTGGCGCGCGCGGGAGGCCAAACCAAGGCGGTGCTCTACAAGCCCGTGGCGCCGGGAAGCCCCGCCGAAAGCCGGACCGTGTTCGCCTCGCCGGTCGCTGAAGTGACCTTCGACTTGGTTCGCGACGTGAGTTCGGAGGTCTCTCTGGAGCAGTCGCAGGGCGTGTACACACTCAAGGTTCCCCTGAGCCTGCTGGGCTGGAGTCCAAAGTCCGGCCAGAGCTACCGGGCCGACCTCGGCTTGCTCCGCGGCAACGGCGCGCAAACGATGCAGCGGGCCTACTGGAACAACCGCAACACCGCCATCGTGAGCGACATTCCCAGCGAGGCGCGCCTGCAGCCCGAGAACTGGGGGTTATGGAAGGTGCGCTAAGCGGCGGCGCGGAAGCGCTGGAGAATTGTCGAAGAGGGGTCAACGGCGAGGCAATTTACGGGCGCGCCCCCAGAGCGTCTTGCAAGAATGGCCAGGTTGTGTTTGTGAGAAAAGGCCGCAGTGCTTATGCCATCTATCTTTCAAATAATAATTTCGTTATGCGAACAAAAGTCCTGGCAGTTCTGGGCGCGTTCATGCTGAGATGCACGGCTCTCGCGCAAACCACACCCGCCGGTCCCGCTGGAGCGACCCCTGAGACCATTCAACTCTTGGGACCCGGGTTGACTCTCACCTTTGAGCAGCGCAGCCAGCGAGTGCTATTGTCGAGCCTCCAGAGTGACGGAGTTCCGCTGCTTTACGCCGATCGCGGTCGGACCGCACCGGGCGCCGGACCGATAGGAAACCCGCTCGCCGTGGTGGTGAACAGCGGCAAGTTCAATGGCATTTACGGCGCCAACACGTTTCGTGTGCTCAAAGTGGTTCGCGGCCAGAACACCCTGCTGGTCTATCAGGAACAGGAAACGATGCCGCTGCAGATGGTTTATCAGGTTTCCGTCGAGGGCCATGTGACCACCTGGACTGGACAGGCGCTTTGGAATGGGGAGGAACCCATCGAGGCCGATCTTTATTTCCCGTTGCTCTCGCGCGCGCGCTTTGCCGGGGCAGGCCAGCAGGACCGCGCCATCGTGCCGCAGACCGATGGGACGACACTGGCACCGCTGGAAACCCAGAACTTCACTCGCACGTACATGGGCAGCCTCGCAGCGCCGGTGTTCCTGCTCGAAGGCGGCGGCCGGGGATTGGCGGTCGTGGACGATAATCGCACCGACTATGCGGCCGAGCCGGGTGGATCTTCCCGGCGCAACTACGTGATCGCCAATACCTTTCCCGTGCCGAAAGGCCAAACGGCGTCTGGCGCCAGCGCCGGCGAGCAGGGTCCCTATTTCGGCATCTGCCACACACGCTGGTTCCATGGCATCGGAGAATACGGCGGCGAAGCAGCCTATACGCAGGGAGGTAGCAGTCGCGGCGGCGCGGCGCGGGCGCCGATCCGCAAGCTCGGCGACGCGGTCGATCTCGGGCCGGTCCGCGTTTACGCTTACACGGGGTCGTGGAAGACTGGCGCCGCCTGGTTGCGCACCCAGCGCCGCGATCTTCCCATTCGGGTCTCACCCGCTCAATGGTACCAGAAAACCACTTTTCTCTCGGAGGAAAACGCCGATAACATGCTCGCCCGTGGCGAAACCTTCTATGACCTGCGGAAAGTCCTCGCCGAGCGACAGCAGTTGGGCAGCGACTTTTTCCACCTCTACGCGTTTCACGATCCCGAGTTGCTCGGCGATCCGCGCAATTGGGTCAACCGGGGAGACTACTCGCTGGCGGCCCAGAACCTCGGCGGGTTCGAAGCCGCGCGCAAGGGAATCGAGACGGTTCATGAAGCCAACGGGCATATCATCTACTATGTCGAAGGGCTGATCATGTGGAAGCGCTCGCGCATCGGCCGCGCCGAGGGCAAGCATTGGGCATTGATGGAGCCGGATGGCGCCTACACTGAGCATTACAAAGGCTTTTGGCACATGTGCCCCGCTTACCCCGAGTGGCAGGACTGGATCGCCAAGACCTGCGCCGAGATTGTCAAGAGCACCGGCGTGGATGGTTTCTTCATCGATTCGACAACCGCCACATACAACCATCGCTGTTTCAACCCGGCCCATCACCATCCCCACCCGGATGTCTGGAATTGGGGCGTACGCCAAACGGCCCGCCGCATCCGCGAGGAGGTCGATAAAGTGAATCCGAACACCATCCTCATCACCGAAGCAGTGGGCGACATGGTCCGCGAATACACCGACGGATTCCTGGCTCACGGCCATGATTGGGCGGGCGGAAACTTGTCCGAACCGCTCGTCCGGTTCATTTACCCGGACTTGCGGGTCTTCGAAAGCTCGCGTTGCAGTCCCTCTAAACCCGAACCGCCCCAGCGCGAACAGGTCTGGAACTCGGTCAATGGTCTGCGCATCTACGCCCACAACCCGAACCGCCAGGAGATGGCTCCCTACAGCATCAAGACCCGCCACTACTACGACGCGTTCCCCGAAATCCCCAACAACCGCATCGCACTCGAAGACGTGAAATGTGAACATTGCATCGCACAATTATTCGAAGCTCCCTACCCGATCTTGACCGTCGGCAACCTGACCGACAAAGACATCACGGCAACCGTGACGCTTGCGCCGCCAGCAGGAATCTTGTTCGATCGGGTAACTTCAGCGAAAATCCCTGTCGTGAACGGCAAAGTCACCCTCCCACTCACAGGCTGGGATTTCATGGCCTTTGAGGTACGGCCCTGATTAACGTCAATCAGCCAAACTCTGCAATATGCAATCTGAGATGAAAGAGAAATCCGACTGGCAAACAACCGCAACCGTGAACGAGCTTGAAGCCAGCGCTTCGTCTGCTCCAGCGACCATTCGCCGCCGCGATTTCCTGAAAAGTGTCGCGGGGGGAGCCGCCGCGCTAGCGGCCATCGGGCCGGTGTCGGGTGACGCACAGGAAACCGAGGCCGCGGCCAAACCTATCCGCGTGGCTCACGTTTGCCTCGAACTGGACGGTGCCTGGGGCTTTATGAAGGAAGCGCTGGCCCAACCCGGCGTCCAATTGGTGGCCGTCGTCGAAGGCCATGCCGAGCTCCAACAGAAGTTCAGGGATTCCAGGATTCCCGGCACCGAGAAAACCGTCTTGTATGACAACCTCGATAAGATGCTGGAGACTGCGAAGCCGCAGATTGTGATCGCTACCGCGCCCAACAATGAACACCTTCGCATCACCGAAGCTTGCGCCCGGCACGGCACACACGTCTGTTTCCAGAAGCCGATGTCGGTTACGGGCGCCGATGCCCGCCGCATGCAAGCGGCCGCCGAAAAAGCCGGCATCCAGATCATGATCAGCAACTGGGTTTTCTGGGGCGCGACCTTTCAGGAAGTTTTCCGACAGGCCCGCGGCGGTGCAGTGGGCAAAGTCCAGAAGATGTTCGTCAAATTCGGTCACCACGGCCACAAAGACCATGGCTGCTCGAAGTGGTATATGGACTACTTCTTCACGCCCGAACGTCATGGCGGCGGCGTGCTGATGGACCAAGGAACCTACAGCGTTCATGCTTGTGTGCTGGTGATGGGCCAGCCCAAGCGCGTCTGGGCCGTGGGCCACAACCTGAATCCTGACAACCCACCCCCCTCGGAAGACGACGTTACGGTCGTGATGGATTACGGTGAAGGCTCGGCGGTCGCTCAAGGCTCCCTGGCCTGGCCGGTTTTGGGCAAGGCCGAGATGGAGATCTACGGCCAAAAGGGCACGCTCCGCCTGGCCGACGGCAAGCTCTGGTTCAGGCCTTTTGAAAGGACTAAACAGGTTCCGGAGCAACTGGTGGACATCCCTCAAATTCCCGCCGACCGTCGTGCCGGGTTCGCCCATTTTCTGGATTGCCTGGCCCACAAGAAGCCCATCGACGAGGTTCACGCCATGCCGATGAACATCCTCATCCAAGAAGTCGTCGATGCCGCCTACGAATCCATCCGCTCCGGTCGGGCCGTCAGCCTTGCCGGATAAAAGGGAACATCATCTTAGGAATACTAGGTTAAGTATATTGACATCCATTTCCGGGTGCGTTAGTCTGGGTCCGTGACTCCTAAAGAAGTTGCCGCATTGGATGGAAGGCTGGAACGGTTTTTAGCGGATCTGACCGCGTCGCTCGGCCGAAGCGAACGCCACCACTGGGCCAAGGTTTATTTACAGGGGCTGCTCATGGAGGGTGGCCGCAAGTCCATTGAACCCCTGGCCCAGCGGATTGCGGGGGCCGACGTTCAGTCTTTGCGACAATTTGTCGGTCAAAGCCCCTGGGCAGTAGAACAGATACAACGGCGATTGGCGGAGAAGGTGGTTGATCTACTGGCCGAGCCCGAGGTCTGGATGATTGATGAGACTTCCTTCCCCAAGGCGGGAGAGGCTTCGGTGGGCGTGGCGCGGCAGTACTGCGGAGCTTTGGGCAAGATCGCCAATTGTCAGGTGGCGGTCAGTTTGCATTGGAGCACGTGTGAGGCGAGTTGTCCGTTGGCGTGGCGGCTGTACCTGCCGGAATCCTGGCTGGCAACCCCGGCCCGGCGAGCGGAGGGCAAGATTCCCGAGGCCATCGGTTATCGGAGCAAGAACCAATTGGCGCTGGATTTGGTGGATCAGGCGCTGGCGTGGAACGTGCCCCGTTTGCCGGTAGTGGCTGACTCGGCCTACGGCAATGATTTCGATTTCCGTGCCGGCTTGCGCGAGCGGGGATTGCCGTATGCCGTGGCGGTCGAACCGAGCACCAAGGTCTGGACGAGTGACCCGGCCCAAGCGCCAGTGGCTGCCAGCAAACCTACGGGTCGGCCCCGGCAGTATCCCGCCCTGAAAGATTTGCCTGAGGCCAAAACCCTGTTGGGGGTCGCCAACGCTTTACCGAAGCAGGCATGGCACAATATTACCTGGCGCCAAGGGACAAAAGGGCCGATGTGTTCCCGGTTTGCCCAGGTCAAAGTTTGGGCGGCACATGGCTGGAGCCGACAGGAGCACCCCAAGCGAGTTTTGGAATGGCTGCTGATCGAATGGCCGGAAGGGGCGGCGGCTCCCTCAGACTACTGGCTGGCCCAACTAGGCGATCAATCCTTGGGCTTGCGGCGTCTGGTAAAGATAGCGCGTGCGCGCTGGCGGGTGGAGTTGGATTACCGGGAACTCAAAGAAGAACTGGGATTGGACCACTACGAAGGGCGGCATTGGCTGGGTTGGCATCATCACGTGACCCTCGTAAGCATGGCCTTTGCTTTCTTACGCACGGAGCAAGCCCGCGCAAAAAAAACTTCTGCTGCGACGCTGACGACGCTGCCTGAGACGCGCGCGCGGCTGCAGGTTAGGCTCATTCATCTGGCGGGACAATGCCCGTGGTGTGAAACCCGCTTTGATGATACCGCTTGATACTTAATCTAGTATTACTAGGGGGCCGCTGGACTGCCTGAACGGTTACTTAAAGTGAATTGCCTCGGCTCGATACAACGCCTCGTGCGTAGTGCCGGCCGGCAGTCGAACCACGAGCACCCGGTCACCCCTCGTCGCCGACCAAATGCACGACCTCCCGCGGATTTCATGTAGCCTGTAGGCCCCGTAAACTCTGTCCCCTGGTAGGCCAAGCACTTCGTCGCCCTAATCTACAAACAGCATTGACCTGCTGTCAGTTCTTTAAAAAGCTGGCGGCATGAAACTCATCCGGCTGTTCTCAAACCTGCGCCGATATGCCCTTCGGGTGGCTGCAGTTGCCGTTTGCGCGGCCGGGCATGCCGGACTCGCGGCGACGGTGTCCCTGGATCTTTCCACAGCCAAGCTTGTGATGAGTCCCAAAGCCAGTTCCGCGCTCGAATTCGCGGATGGCACCCGCTGGCTGGCATCCGGTCACCCAGCCCTGGCCCTGGAAGCCAATGGGGCAATGCATCCAGCCGAGTCTGCTGAACTCTTCGGAGACACGCTGGCGGTGCGTTTTGCCGACGGGTCGCGAGCCGAGTTCCAGGTGGCCCGCGGCCGCGGTTTCGCGGTGTTTCGCTTGACCAGGCTTGAGGTGCCGCAACCGGTCGCGCGTTTCCGCTTGTTCCAGCTCGCGGCCCCCCTGCAAGCCCGGTTTTGTGACTCGGTCAATGGCGCGGCGCTGGACGGCAATTTTGCCGCCGTCATGGCAGCCAAACCCAATATCCACGCTTTTAATGAGCAAGCCGGGGGCGAACGTGCGGACCGAGCTGGATGCAGTCATGAGTTTGTCCAGGTCACGCCCGGCAGGGTGGGCGCGCACGCCGCCCGCTTTACCGCCACGTGCGACGCGCAAGCCAGCGGCTGGAGTGTGCGCGGCCGCAACTTCGCCTCTCCTCTGGACCTTTCCGGCTGCCGTGCCCTCCGCGCCTGGGTCCACGGGGATGGCCGGGGCGAAGCCCTGAAGATCCAGCTTTACGACGGCCAGGGCGGTTACCGGGACAATTATGTGCAGATCGATTTCCAGGGCTGGCGCCAGGTCACCTTGACCAATTGCCCCGTCAACTCGCTACGCTACGACCGCGTCACCACGCTTAACTTCTACTACAACGGTCTGCCTGCGAGCACGACCGTGACCTGCCTGGTGGACCACGTCGAGGCCCTGCTCGAGCGCGGGGATTCGAACCGTGTGGTGCTGCTGGAGGATTTTGAAGATGCCGCCTCCCTGCTCTGGTCTTCGCCGGTCATGAACCTGTGCGTGGAAACCGAAAAGGCCCACGGCCTCGAACCGGCAGCTTTCGGCGTAATCGCCTGCCGCGAGGCGGATTTCCTCGACACCGTGGCGCGCTTTGAAGCGGCCGCCGACCTGCCCAGCCCCAAACCCGGCGGCGTCTGGAACAAGCAATCACCCTGGGTCAAGCGCTCTTACCTTTTCCTCACCGATTTCCGCGAGTCCCAGTTTGATCAAGCGTTGGCCCTGGCGCTGCGAGGCGGCTTCCACATGCTCCTCTTAGGCCAGGAATCCTGGGCCCGCGGCACCGGGCATTACGACATCGACCGGGACCGGTTCCCGGAGGCTTTGGAAGGTTTAAAACGGACCATCAGCCGCTTCCAGGACGCCGGCTTCCGCGTGGGCCTGCATTTTCTGGGTCCATCCATTTATCCGCCCGATCCGTACCTCACGCCCGTACCGGACTCGCGCCTGGTCAAGGGCGCCGCCGCCACGCTCTCAGCAGGCGTAAACGCCGCTACCCATTTCCTGCCCCTGGCCTCCGCGCCGACCAACTTTCCCGCCGAAGACGGCGGCTACGAGGGTCAAGGGACCGTGCTCCAACTGGGCGACGAGTTGATCCAGTACAAGTCCCCCTCGCTCCAGCCGCCGTTTGGCTTCCGCGAATGCACTCGCGGGTACCTCGGCACGCATCCTGCCCCGCACCCGCAAGGCGAGACCGTTCGCCATCTCGTCCGCGCTTACGGTTACCACATGTTCGACATGGACACCTCACTTCTCGACGAAGTGGCCACCCATTTCGCCCGCGTCGCCAACACCTGCGGCATCGACATGGTTTACTTTGACGGCTCGGAGCGCCTGCAAGGCGAGCACTGGTTCTACAACGCCCGCCTCCACCAGGCCTTCTACGACAGGCTCACCAACAAAAACACTCTCCTCCAGGCCAGCAGCTTTAGCCATTACTCCTGGCACCTGCTGGCCCGCAGCGCCTCCGCCGACGGCCACGGCGACCTCAAAGGCTACCTCGACCAGCGCTCGGGCTGGTTTAACTCCTTCGCGCGCGACTGGATGCCCCTGGACATCGGCTGGTATTACGGCTATGACCCCACCGCCACTCCCGACATGTTCGAGTATGTCCTGGGCGCGACTCTCGGCTACGACTCCTCCATGTCCTTCCAGGTCTCCTGCAAAGCCGCCGCGGCCCATCCCTTTACCGGCGCAATCCTCGACCTCATCGCCCGCTACGAGCAATTGCGCCTCTCCGGCCATGTCCCCGAGTCCGTCAAAGCCCGCCTGCGCATCGCTCCCGCCCTCACCGCCATCAAGCCCGGCGAAGCCCAAGCTGCCCTGGTGGAAAAGCGCCGCGAGTACCGCCTGCTCGAAGACAACGGCAGACCCTATTTCCAACGCGTCATCTACGAACCCTGGCACGAAATCAACCCCGCCCAAACCAACTCCGCCACTTGGCGCGTCCACGTCAAAGATGCCCCGGCCCGCATCGGCGTCCAACTCTACGCCCCTTCCGGCACAGAAATCATTGACCCCTGCATCGAACTCGCCGGCCACCGCCTCGGCTGGCAGGGTAAATTGACCCAAGGCCAATTCCTCTTTTTCTGGCCCGGTGAACCCGTCACCCGCTACAGTCCAGAGCAGAACCCCAACCGAGCCGCCATCGCCCCCACCATCACTTTGCTCCCCGGCGAATATTCCGCCAGATTCGGCTCGCGCGAGCCGCTCAAGGCTCCCGTGCGTGTGCGGATCACCCTCCAATCGCCAGAGCGCATGGATCTCTGATTCTGAATCATCGACCAAAACGCCGCTGAGCATAGCTCTGAACGACACGATCCGAGACGGGTTTTATCGCTTGCAGCCAAGCCGACCCGGCTCGCTGATACGTCTCCCATACCATCGGATCGTGCGAGGCAATCACGATCCCGCGTTCGGCTAGGGCCAGTCGCACCAACCGGTCCAAAGCCGCCCGGTATTGTTCCTCCGAGGTGCGGATTTGCGGCAAGATATCCTCCTCCAGCAACCGATAGAGATAGACTTCATCGCTCGCGATAATCACCAATCCCGCCGCGGTGTCTAGCAGCACGGCCTGGCTGCAGATCGAATGCCCCCCCAGGCAAAGCGTCCGTATCCCGGGAAAGATCGTGGCGTTATCCTCCAAGCGCACCCGCCCCACCTGGCGGGCCTGCGCCAGCAAATCACTAAAAGCGTAGTCTACATAACTGTTCCACCGGCCGTCCTTCCACCGGGCCAGGTTGTCGCGCCACCCGGTGGCGGATACGTGCAGCATCGCGTTGGTAAAACTCTCGGCCGCGCCGCTGTTTTTCGCGTCGTCCATCCCGTGATGATCGGCGTGCAGATGAGTGAACACCAGGTGACCGATCGGCGAGGGTGTGATCCTGAGCGCCCTCAGTTGGTCAAACACGTTTCCGTGCGGCTGAAGGATATTGTCCGGGAAGCGTTCGGCAACCGGCCGCTCTGCCCCCAGGTCCCGGAACAGGTGGTCCGGCTGATCGACGCCGGGGGCACTTGCTGGGGCGGCCAGAGCTTTGTCGCCCACTTCGGCCTGGGGGATGCCACGAATGTGGACGTGCTCCGCATTGAATGGAGCTCGGGCAGTGTGCAGGAGTTGTACAACGTACCGGCCAAACAGTATATGACGGTGACCCAGCCGGCGAGGCTCTCCATGCCAAGCCTGGGGGAGCTGCACATCCAATGCTGGAAAGAGATGGCTTACCGCGTGGAAGGCTCGTCCGACCTGGCGGCCTGGACACCGCTGGCCACGGTGACCAACCTGACGGGCAAACTCCAGTGGACGGACCTGGACGCGCCGGGCCGGAACGCGCGCTTCTATCGGGCGGTGAAGCAGTAAATTCCAACGAATTAGAGAGGATTGCTGCGGTTGTGGCACTCTCGCGAGTTCAGGTCGAACCCACACTGGTCGTGCCCGCATTGTCAAAGTCCTTGAGTGATACCAACCATTCCGTTCGGAGGTTCGCAGCCCAAGGTCTTGGACTATTTGGAGCGGAAGCCCGACAAGCGGTTCCGCCATTGGTTCGGTTGCTCAGCGACCCAGATCGACTTGTCCGCAACGCCGCTACGAATGCCCTGAAGAAGATTGACCCTCAAGCTGCGGCCAGTGCAGGAATCAAATAGCTAAACGCCCCCTGTCCTCACGGTGATGGAAGAAATGGGGACAGGAACCAGGCCGAGCCTTTGACAGCCCGACCCAGTGCCCATCCCCTTGATTGTTGTTGGTTTGTTCACGCCGCCAGGTTGAATTTCCTCCGGCCCAACTCCCCAAACCGATTGACCAGTTCCGTGGCGTCCCGGTGAGCAAGATTCCTGGCCTGATTTGCTAGTTGTGACAGGCCGCTTTTCAATCGAGCCCTGGCAACTACAGAATCTCGATATTCCTCAGCCGTTTTCGACAGCAGTTCCTTCTTCACGTTCTCCAACTGCTGTTCCATGACCGTATCGTTAACGAAGTTCATGGATTTGAACTGGTCGATGAACCTGACGAGCCGATTGAGCGCTCTCTGGTGGATCCCGGTTTCTGAGCCATTGATGCTGCTCCAGAGGTCCTCGCAGAGCTGGGCCGTTTGCTCCCTCAACGACGCCACGCAATCCGCCACAAACGATTCCACGTCATTGCGGATTTTCTGACCGGCTTCCTGGGCTGCCTTTTGTCGGGCTTCAATGATGGCCTGCTGCTGGGAAGCCGAGACCAGTTCCGCCGCCATGTGTTCAGGCAGGGCGATTTGGAAGAGCTGGATGTCGAAGCCGTAATACCCGTCCATTTGGTTCGGGAAGGGGAATGAGGCTTCGATTTGGGCGACGAGCTGGTCCGGGTCTTTCGCCAGCTTCTCAGCCATCGTTCGCCATTCCTTCGATGCACTTTGACGCAGCGAGGAATACTTCTTCAGGAACCCCTCTTTGGCGGCCCAGAATTCGGTTTCCAGTTCTTCCAGCTTCACATTCGGCAGGAAGTGACCCAGGCCATTGAGAAACGGAAAGGTGAAAGGCGCAGGGTTGACGCTTGACGTGGCGGCATTTCCGTGGGAGGCTCAAGCGAAAGCCATGCAAGCCATTAACCGACTCATCAACGAGGAGCAGGAACCGTCGGACGTGGCGTGGGATGCGAAGGCGGTGCGCCGAATCACAGTCGAATGCGGCCTGACCATCTTTACATGTTTGTCACAATAAGGAAGAATTATGAAAATACTCCTCATAATGCTTTATATCGGGTTTGCGCTTTCCGTTCGTGTCTACGGACAAACAAATCCGGTCCCTCCGGCTGTGGAAACACTGATCTGTATTCGGCATGGTGAAAAACCAGCCACTGGGCTTGGACAACTGACTTGCCAAGGTCTCAATCGCGCCCTAGCCTTGCCCAAAGTGTTGCTTGCGAAATATGGCACACCGCAGTTTCTGTTTGCACCAGATCCCACCCAAACGATAACCGAGTATGCGGGTGCATACTATTATGTTCGTCCACTGACGACGATTGAGCCCACCGCTATTTATTGCGGCCTCCCAGTCAATACGCAGTTCGGCTACACCCAAATCACCGAGCTTCAGGGGGAGCTTCAGAAGGATGCCTACCAAAACGCAACCATTTATATCGCTTGGGAGCATGTTCTTCTCCACACTTTTGCACAAGACATGGTCGAGACATATGGCGGAGACCCGACACGGGTTCCTGCTTGGCCGGGAAATGATTACGACATAATTTTCGTAATCAAGATCACTCGTAACCAGGGTCAAGAATCGGTTGCTTTTACAATCGATCACGAGGGATTGAATAACTTGAGTACTGATTGCCTCCAGATGCAAATCAGCTCTGCCAGCCCTGGCGTTCGGACCAATCAATTCGGGTTCAACATCACCGGCACCTCCAATATCGTCGTCGTGGTTGAAGCCAGCACGAACCTGGCCAATCCCACATGGTCTCCACTGCGCACCAACACTCTCACAGGCGGCTCGTCCTATTTCAGCGATCCGCAGTGGACGAATTATTCCAGTCGCTTCTATCGCCTTTACTGGCCGTGAGGTTTGGCAGGACGGGCAAGTGGCCCAAGAAATCGCCCTTAGGCGAGCGGAACGCCTGGAACAAGCCAACCGTGCTCCTGGGCAGTGCCGGCCTGCATCTCGCCATGGTCTGGGATGTCAAAGGCGGTTTTGGTTGAACTTGCCTTTATCCTTTCGCACACGGCGTGCGAGCCCATCCAATTTTTGAAGCTCCTTGCCCGGTCAACACGACTAACCTCATACGCAAACCGACCCCCGCTGCGTGGCGCGAGGAAAACCATTCGCGTGCTCATCGATTTATGCCTGATGCTGCTCTTGCCCCTGACTCACTTCCCAGCGCGAGCACCCTGGCTCCGCCCGACCATACTTTCTTACCGTTTACCTTCACGAGCTTCAAACCCTGGACCGGCGGGATATGGAGCCAGACCTGTGAAAACCGGCTGCGCAATTGCGGCCTGTAAACCACGTCGAGCAAACAGCCATCCGAGGAAAGCCGGGTTTCCACCGTGACCGGTCCATGCTCGGTGGGCACTCGCCGAAAGATAGCCGTCTTTCCAGGCGGCAGCCACGCCAACGGCATCAAACGCAGCAGATGCATTTCATCCGGACGCAACTGATCGTCGATCACCGCCAGCCTCGCCAGGTAAATTGCCAAGGACGAGGCAAATACGTTTCCCGTGATGCCTCCTCGGGTCTCGCAAGAAATGCGGGTTTGCCGGGACATTGCCCCGGCGAAGAGACTGTACATCCCTTCGAGAAAACGATTGCGGTCGCCGAGTTGCCAGGTATGAAACACGTTCCAGGAATAACACGGTTCGCAGCTCGACATCTCGTGCTCGAGGACCGGCAATTGCCAGCAGTTGGTATCGTGTCGATAGGTCTGATGCTGTGGTCCCGCACGGAAATAGGCCAAGGTGTCTTGCATCATCGGATCGCGAGCCTCGAGCAAACCCGCAAACACCAGAAAGAGCGGGCCGCAATCGAGGTAAAACGCATGTTTGGTTTCGGCCTCTTCTTCTCCCGCCAGCGTGGTGGGCACAAACGCATGGGAGTTGCCCTGGTTGTCATGCCAGACCGGCGCCTTACTGCGCTTGTCTTGCAGGGCCTTCACAAAATCCTCTCGGTAGGCCTCCGCTTCGCGCGCAAACTCGGCTGCCCGTGGGTGGTTAATCTGCTGGAGGAGCCGTACGGCGGCACAAAGCCCCTTGCAGTTCCACCCGATGGACCACACCCCTTGGATGACGCGTTGATTGTCCGTCGCCACGGCTGGCGGCAGAACGCCTTCGTAACCGCCATGATTTTTCTTCCGCCGCGACTCCGCAATCCACTCACAGGAACGAATGATGCCCTCAGTGGATCTCGCGATGAAATCCCGGTCGCCGGTCAACAGCGCGTGTATGGCGATGGCGTAAAGCACGGCGCCGTTATCGGACAGCCAGTCGATGGATTTATACAGCGCCGGCGTGCTGAAATAGCCTCGGTGCAGCTCATAGGCGGGCCCGGGCGCTTTCACGGTGCCTTGCTCCTCGAGAAAAATATTCAGGTAGCGTTCCACCGTCCGGTGATAACCGAGCGTGTCCAGCAGCATCACCAAATCCATGGAACCCGGAGTGGCCCAAAGGTCGGCGTAGGTCCAGGAGCCGTTGACTTTGCAGTATTTCCCCGTGGCCGGATTCTTCTCAGTCAGGAGGTTGCTGAACCGGACGCTCTGCTGGATACAGGCATTGATATCCGCTTCCGGCACCTCGATGCGCGTGAGAGTGGCGGTGATCTTTTGCCAATAACGGCGCGTCTCTGACAGGGCGGCCTCATAACCCAGCGCCAACTCGGCATCAAACACCGGTCGTTCCGCACATACCATCGGCAAGAGAACATCGACGTGCGCTCCCTTCTTAGCCGGCAGCCGCAGCTGGAGTCGGTACCACGGCTGATCGTCGGTTGGGGTGGAGAACCCCAACCCTCCGCTGTTACCGCCCGGCGCCACGGCCAACCGCACATGGGAGTCGCCTTCGAGAACGCGGAACCCCTTCGCCGGATCGAAGTCGCCGCCCTCGGACCTCAGCGGGCGAGGATAGCGTGCCCGGTCAGAAGCAAAATGAACGTTGTTCCACATCGTCATGTCCGTGCTGAGATGGGGCGACTGGAGAATCAGGTCGAAGTCCTGAACGGATTGCGCGCGGGCCTGGTCCAGGTCATGCACCCGAACGCGGAGCCACAGAAACAAAGGTTCGTTGCCGGTCTGCACATCGCCGCCGCCGGGGAGGTGCGCGAACACCTCCGAGCGGATTCGCAATCCGTTCTTCGACCATTCCGACCAGAACACGGGAGCCCCATCGTCATTCCAGCCCTGGCGCACCGTGTGCTCGTCAAGCCGCAGCTTGTCCGCCTTGAAATTCCGTGCCCACTCGTCGTAATCGGGAGTGAGGGAGAGTTGCAGGCCTTGGCCGCCCGAGCGGCGATTCATGTTGGGCCTGGCCAGGACGGTGCCGTTCCACAGGACATTGAAGCGGTGGAGATGGTCTTTCCAGCCGACCGGAGTCCAGATGTTCCAAAGATCGGCCCACCATTCCGAGGCAAGTTCGAAATTCGGCTCCTGGACCAATTGCGGATTCTCAGCCGGAGCCGCCTCCGCCGCCAACAGGTTCAGGGAAAGGGCCAGCATGAGGCTGCCGGAGCCCTTATGACGTAGATTGATTTTCATCGCAGCAACGTGGTCAGTTCGGCGGTAACACATCGTTTCGTTAGCGCGCAGGGCCGGGCAGCCACCAGGTAGTCAATGGTTCGCCCCAGCACCTAGCGCGACTCGGGTTTGTTACTTAGCAGATCAAGGTTGCAGAGGACAAGATGTATTTGGTTGTCGGTGATGACCTCCGACTAATGCAACGCTTTGCTCAAGTCTTTCACCGGGCTAATCCAGGCGGTGAGCTTCAAACCCCAAACCACGGCGCCGTCGCGTAACGCCGCGGGCATGGACTCCGCCTCGAGCAAGCCGCCGGCGGCGATGAGTTGGTGCAAGCCGAGATGAAGGCGTCCGCCATGGGCGATCGCCGCGAACACCGGATGGTCTTCGATGATGCCGCCGAAGCCGGGGCCGTATTGGCTGAGAAAGTAACCGGCGCGCGTTTCCTTGAAGCCGCCGGTGCCGAGCAGCAGCACGGAACAGTTCCCTTGTCGGAACCGATCGGCGTGGCGAGTCCGCTTCAACTCGCGCGTAATAAGCATGCAGAGGTCGGCCGGCAGCGGCGCGTTCGTGCTCAACGCGGTGGCGCCGGGCAACTCGCCCGCTTCGCTGTAAACGCCGGGCAGAGCCGCAGGGCGCGCGACACGCGGATAAGCATAGAATTCCCAGTCATTCCGGGTCATGCGTCGTGTGCCTTGCGAGAGTTCAACTTCCAGGTGGACGAAGCGCGGCATGGTCCCGGGCAAGCTGTTGATGACCACATCGCCGAGAGGGACGAGAGCCAAGCCCACAGGGCTCGATCCAGTGGCCTTAGACGTGGCCGGCTGGAACCGCGGCCCAGGACGAGCAGTTGGTGGCGCAGAGCCAGGTTTTCGAGGAGCAGGTTCCGCCGGGATTTCAGCCCGGCTACGGCAAGACGGAGAACAACTGTCAGCCAACGAGTCATGTGGGAGAGGATTCAGGAAAACTCCTTGGAAACCCAGTGTTTTTATCCTCGATGAAGTTTTTCCCAACGACAGGGGTTTGGATTGCGCTTGGAGGGCTAGGCCCCTAAGCTGTTCTTCCAGACGCGGACCCCAAAGGCGGGGGTGCAGCGCTGTGGAGCGCTTCTGCCTCAGGCGGAATCGGTTCCCAAAGCGAGTTGAGGAATGGTGCTATGCAGAAAGCTGGAGAATCAAGCGAGCGGGCAATTGGCGTGATGTCCCGCCGGGACTTCCTCACCAGCGCGGCGGCAACCGCGGCCACACTGACTGCATTACCCGGGCAAGTCCTGGGCGCTTCTGCCGAATCGCTGAAAAGCGAGGCGCGGCTGCACAAAGGCAAGCCGGGCCTCTTTGTAAATGGGCGACTGACGAGCATGATGACTGCCTTCGTGGGGCGGTCCCAGGATCTTCCTGACCTGCTACAGGCGGGCTTCACGATTATCGATATGGGCGTGCCCTTCGGCTGGACTGGTCCCGAGTCGTACGACTACACCGGCACCGACACCCGCATGGAAGAATGCCTTGGCCAATCCGACAAGATCCTGATTCTCCCGCGCATGGAAGTCGTTCCTGGCGACTGGTGGGGCGAAGAATTCCCGAACGACATCAGCCGAAGGGCAGACGGCAGTCCGGCTCAGTTCAAACAAAAATGGCATCCGTCATTTGCCTCGCCGAAGTATCGCAAACTGGCCTTGCCCGCCATCCGCAGCTTTGTGCGCCACCTCGAGGAAAAGTACGGGCACCGTGTGCTCGGCTACTTCGTCTGCAACGGCGTGTACGGCGAGTGGTTGTCGTGGAATGCTTACTGGGAGGTCAATCCGGGCGAGCCGCCGCCGAAAAAGTTCGGGGTCGAGGACTACAGCGCTCCTGCGCAGGAGGCCTTTCGCCAATGGCTGCGAAAGAAATACGCAAACAACGTGACGCTGCTGCGGCAGGCCTGGGGCGACCCCAAAGTGGACTACCAAACCGCCGCGGCGCCATCGGAGGAAGCCCGCAAGCGGCCGCCACACGGCATTTTCTTCGATCCGAAAGTGAGCTCCCAGGTGCCGGACTATTTCGCGTTTTACAACGACCTCATTTCCGACGTGCTGCTCGAGCAAGTCCGGGCGGCCAAGGAAGCGGTCCACCGCCGCAAGATCGTCGGCGTGTTCTACGGCTATCTTTGGACCAATTATCAGCATCTGAGCATGAATCACAGCGGGCACCTCGGCCTGCAAAGAATCCTCGATTGCCGGGATATCGACTTTGTTGCCGGCCCCTACACTTATGACAACCGCAGTGTTGGGGGCGCGAACAATGCGCAAGGCTTGCCCGAGACCGTTGCTCGCTACGCCAAGCTCTATTTCAACGAGGCCGACACCGAAACCCACCTGCACCAGCGGCAATGGCGTTGGGGCAACTCGCTCCGCAACCCAGTGGATTTCGCCGAGACCAAGGGCCTGCTGGTCCGCGACTTCGCGTATGCGTTCACGGGCGGCTTTGGCACTTGGTTCATGGAACTGCTGGGCGGGATGTACCACGACCCTGCCATCATTGACCTGCTCGTCAGGTTGCTCGCCATCGACCGGGAGTACTTGGAGGCAGACAAGAGGGCCGAAACCCAAATTGCGGCCGTGCTGGACGAGCCGAGCTTTACCTACGTTGCCGACGGCGAGCCTTTGCTGACGGCCCTGTTGAACGTGCAGAAGTCGTATGAGCTGGTTTACCTCGGCGCGCCCTTCGAGACGGTACGGCTGGCAGACCTGGTGGCCGGGCGGACGCCCCCGTTCAAGTTCTACCTTTTTTTGAACACGTTTCGAGTCACGAGCCATCAACGTGAGCGCGTGCAAGCGCGGCTCAGCCAGAACGGCGCGACGGCGCTTTGGGTTTACGCGCCGGGCTATATCGACCAAAACCTTTCGGTGGAAAACATCTGCCGGCTCACGGGCATACGCCTGGCCGAAAGGGATCAGACCGGTGAACTCTGCGTCAAAATAACGAATTTTGCTCATCCGTACACGCGTTCGCTGCCTGGAGGCATGGCTTACGGGACCGATGTGAATGTGGAGGCTATTCGGCGCTACTTCGACCACCAAATCTACCTTAAGGACCTGTCGGACCCGAACCTGCCGCCGCTGCCTGGCTTGAAGATCGCGCCGCAGTTTTACGGCGACGATTCCGAGGCCACCGTGCTGGGGAGGCTGGCTGGGCACGACCGGCCCGGGCTGCTGGTGAAGCGTCTATCCCGCTGGACCTCGGTCTATTCGAGCGCGCCGATCCTGCCCGCGGCGCTGCTGCGAAACATTGCCCGGGCTGCTGGCTGTCACATCTACACCGACGCGAATGATGTAGTGTATGCGAGCCGGCGATTTCTCGCGATTTACTCACCCACAGGTGGACAGCGCACGATTCAGCTCCGGCGCCCTGGCCGCGTTCTTGATCTGCTGGAAGGCCGGGTGCTGGCTTCGAAGGCCCAGAGTTTTTCTCTCCAACTGCAGCCCAACGGAGCAGCCCTCCTGGCCTTTTAAAGCCAGTCAATCCAACGCGCGGCGAGTTCCGGGAGCGCTTGCGTTGCCTTCCAGTTCATAGAAAGCGCCAGTATGGCCGCTGGTCACCCGCGCAGCGCTGAGTACGACGGGGGCGCGCAAAAAGCAAATTCCTATCGGTTGTCCCTCGACTTTATTCCGTAGTGACCGATTGCGCGAGCCTTCGGGCCCATCAAGGAAGGCGTTTGACTTGTCCCTCAGGAGGCCGCCGGCAATGCTCGCAGGCTGATTCGGCTCGTTTTGACCCTGACGGTTGCTCTGGCCAGGGTATTGTTCCAGTCTCGGTTGGAATTATTGATGGAGAACCTCGCGCTGCGCCAGCAACTGGCTGTCTTCAAACGGAAACGCTCACAGCCCGGTCTCCGACCCGCAGACCGGGCATTCTGGGTGTTGCTCCGCCAAATCTGGCGCAACCGGGCCAACGCTCTCATCGTCGTCGAGCCCGACACGGTGGTCGGCTGGCAACGTCAGGGTTTCAGGTTGTTCTGGCGCTGGATCTCCAAGGCCAAGAGAGCAGGCCGTCCCCGGATCCCTCGGAGAGTTCAAGAACTAATCCGAGGGATGGCGCAGGAGAATGGCTGGGGAGCGCCTCGGATCCATGGGGAACTTCTTAAACTGGGCCTCCCGCTGGACGAGCGCACCGTGTCTCGCTATCTGCAGAAACGGCCCCCGGCCCCGGACGCGCTTCAGAATCGCCGCCACGTCATCCCCAAACCGGATCAGCGCCGGCTTGATGCCTCTGCCGCCCCGCGACCTCAGATTCTTGCGCGAGTAGCAGATGGTGCGATTCGCCCAGTCCACATGCTCTGCCATCAGGGACGCCGCATCCGTCTGTGATGCCCCGGTGTGCCAGAGCAACTCGTAGAAGTCCCGCCGCTCCGGGTTCAACTCGCGTTCCACGATGGCCGCGTGCTCCTCGGCGGTGATGGCCCGCTTCACCTGTGGGTGGTCAAAGACTGTCCAACGGCAAGAAGGGTTCTGCTGTTCTTTGAGGGGAGGTCGAAAGCCCAGAAACCAATGCCTCGATTTTCAGTTGCCCTTTTGACCAAGGAATCATGGCGCGCCGATCGCCCCGACGTGGCGGCCCAACCAGTAGCCCAGGAGGAATTCATCGCCAGGGAAGTCCGTAGCGTCGTCGCCTTGGTCGAGAATGAAGGGCTGCGTGTTGATGCGCGCGATCAGACGTTCACCGGGTGGGAGCAGTTCCTTGAGTTGGCGTCCCATGAAGTTCGGCGGCAGCTTTGTCAGATCCTGCCGATGCGAGTTGGTGACGCGCCACGCGATCGTGTCGAGCGGCGAGCCGCGCAAGGTCCAGACGGAACCGGCCGCGTCAAACTCCCTCACCCCGCAGGCGGCGGCGATGAAGTTCCAGATCGGGTAGCGTTCCGGCTGCTCAATGTCCAGGTGCTCCCGCACGACCGTGAGGTATTTGGCACGCAGCTCGTCGGTGAAAGCGAAGCGCACCAGCGGCCAGTAGGTGAAGAAGGCCAGCTCGTCGTCGCTGTGGTTCCACTCGTCCCCCATGTCGTTGCCCTGATGCACGTAGCCAACCGTGGGCGCGATGAGCCTCAGCGAGCTGAGAATGTTGGTGAGATAACCGTGTTTGGCAAACAGTTCGAAGGCCTTGTCCCGGTAGCGCGCGTTGCCGGTCATCGCGAAGGCCAGTTGTAGGCTGGCGGTGAGTTCGGCGCTGTTGAGCTGACGGTCGTGGATCGTGGGCGGGAACCAGTTCACGTATTCGGGGTTCCAGCGGCCCCAGAGCGTCGGCTTGCCGTCCACGTCCACAAGATACAGGTCATGCGCGAGGATGTGGTCCACGATGCGGACGTAGTTGGAGGCGAGCCGGGCGCGTTCGGCCGCGTTGACGGCCACGAGCTCCCACATCACGGCATGGGCAAACGTTTGCGAGCAGACCTCATCGCTGCTGGTGTGGCCCTTCCACTCCCAGCCGGGGTCGCGCGCGTCGCGCCAGCGGTCGGGATCGGAGAACTTGAAGCCCTTGCGCTCGAAAGTGCGGGCGGGGAAACCGGTGTTGGTGTGGATGCTCTGCAGGCGCTCCAGCGCGGCGAAAGACTCCCAGGCTTGCCGGCGGATTTCCTCCTCGTGCGTGACAGCGTAACGCGCGGCGAGTGAGCCAATGTAATAGCTCGTCCAGCCGCCGTCGTTGTCGGTGTCGATCATCTCGCTGGAGGTGATGTCCCCGGGGACAAGCAGCCGGCGTTCGGCAGTCAAGCCGTAGCGGATGTTCCGCGACCGGATTTTGCGGTGGAACCAGTCGGCCTTTGCGGCGAGCGTGGTCTGGCGGAACTCGATCTTGTTTAGCCCGGTCTGCGTCAGCAACCAGACGTTGCCGTCGTGGTCCACAGCGACATCGAGAACGTGGTCGTCACGCAGCCAGCGCTTGCCCGCGTAATAACGAAAACGCGGCGGCTCGATGCCTGGCGCGGAGGGCGTGGCGTAACGGGAGTTGGTTCCGTCGCGCTCAAAGAATGCTCCGCGAGTCGTGCCAAACCAGGCTCCGCCCGGCACGGTTGTCCGGGAAGTCAACTCAGGCCAGGGCACGCCCGGCTGAGCTTTTAAGACCCGTTGCTGGCTCAACCATGTCGGCCCGAGGTTCAAGTTTTCACCGCTATCGGCCCCGTTCGACAGCCAGCCGTCGTCAAACCGATAAGCGAGGTCGCCTTGCGGTGTCAGTGCGATGTCTTTGGCCATCTTGCCGGCGAGCGGTCGATAGCTCTTGTCCAACGCCAGCGTGTTGTCGAAAATGCGGGCGGCTCCCTTGTCCGTGAGCACATAGACGGTGTTTTCCTTGTCCACGCAAAGCTTCTTGAAGATCGCGTTGGCCAGCTCCGGGGAGTGTTGGATGGGCACCGCGACGTCCTGCCAGAACGGCGCATCGGGAATCGGCCCGGCGACCAGAGCGACTGGCAGGAGCCAGAGCGCGATCGAGCCGGACTTGGGCAGCGCAGATTTCATGGGCAAGAGCATAGCACGACCACCGGGTTGCTGGAGCCACAAAGCTCCCAAGAATGGAAAGTGATGAGAGGGAGCTTCTGGGACGAGCATTGCCGGCCGTCACGGGAATCGTGGGAGTGCGGGTGGGTCATCTGGCTGCCCCACTCGGTGCCGTGCCGGCCGGTCAACTGAATTTGGTTCTTTGGGCGCTCGCATGTACTTGGCGCTAGGCGGGTGATTGAGCCACTAGAGGTCAGGGCTCGGCGGGAGCCTCGCCCCAGCGGGCTCGAACGGGCTAGACCCATTCCCAATGCCGCAGCCACTGGTAATTCTCAGGCAGATTGGCCCACATCTCCGCCACCAGCGCGTCGAAACGCTCGGCCTCGGCCACATCGAATTGCCGGCGTTCCTTGACCGCCGCGGCCGCGTTCTTGACTTGATCAACGGTGATCAAGCCCGGAATGGCGCAACTCAGCACGTCGCAACAGAGCACGTAGCGCAGCGCCAGGCGCGCCCGGTCGTCGTCTTCCTGGCGGGTGGCGGAATCGGGCTTGCCGCCGGATTTAAAGACGCTGCCGCTGGCAAAGGGCTTGATGCCAATGAAGCCGACGTCGTGATTGCGCAGAGCCTCGAACATGCTGCCCACCGGCTTTTCCTTGCTCCCGGCGCTGTAGGGAGTGACGATGACCTCCAACTGCGGGTACTTCGCCACTGCGTCCGCGATCCAGGGACGGTGATGGGTCGAGACGCCGGTAAAACGGGCCTTGCCCGTCCGCTTGGCCCACTCGAGCGCAGCCATGACGGTTTCGATCTCTTTCTCGGTATTGCGCGTGGTTTGCTCGCGCATCGTCACGCGCCAAAGATCCACGTATTCCAGTTTGGCCTCGCGCAGACCCTGGTCCAACTGCTGCTTCATCTTGTCGAGCGAGCCGGCGATTTCTGGGCTGCGCGCTCCCCACCAGTCAAAACCAAAGTAGATCTTGTCGCGGTTCTTGCCGAGGGCCTCGGCATACACCAGCACTTCGCCGGCGCCGCACGGATCGGCGTAGTTGATGCCGTGATCGATGCACGCGGCCATCACCTCGCGCCGGTTCTTTTTGAAGTCCTCGCTGCCGTGCGCGAAGGGCATCTCTTTCCAGTGCCCGCCAATGCTGACGGCCGAGACCATCAGCCCGGTCCGGCCCAGCCGCCGATATTCCATGTTCTCGTTATAGCTGCGCGTCCGGGTCGGGTCGGGAGCCGCCACCTCTGCGCCGGCTGCTTTCTCGATCACACCCGCCCCTATGGATGTGCCGGCAGCCGCAATCGCCGCCGTCTGCACAAATTGCCTTCGGTTCATGCGAGCTTCTTTCATAAGCGCCTTTCAGCTTTTCAATTGATTTGCGCGCGGAGTCACCCGGTCGATATTGGGCTCGGCCTCGGCCTGCACATCCCCCAGCGCCCAGGCGAAGCCCCCGAGCACAAGCGCCTGGAAGAATGGATTCGTCCACACCTCCTCGCGATGGCCCAGCGCCGTGTAGAATACCCGGCCCTGGCCGTGCCGCCGGGCCCAGGTGTTGGGATAATCCGGCCGTCGGTAACAATCGCCCTTCATCAGCGCGGTTTCCTGCACCAGAATCACGTGCAGGTCCTTGGCAAAGTTCCGTTGCGCGTACCATTCATCCGTGAACGAAATGCCCTCCGCGCACCCCAACCGATCCGCCCCCGGGAAATTCGAGGCGATAATGAGTGAGGCCTCTTGCTCCGGGCCGTGGGTGATGAACTCGCCGCCGAGCATCGCGATATAAGGATCGACTGCGGTCTGGCCCTCGTCGGGCTGGGCGGTCGAGCGGAACGAATCGGTCGAAGAATGAAACGCGACAAACCCCTTGCCGCGGGCGATGGTCTCGAGGAGCTTCTGTTTGCCGGCGGGCGTCATCGGTTTTCCGTTGCCCTGGGACGAAGTCAGATCCCCGCTGGTGAAGAAGGCAATGGCGTCGAACTGATCGAGGTCTCCGTCGAAGATGGTCCCATCCTGAGAACACTCGACCTCGAAGCCCGCCCATTTGCTCATGGCGGTGAGGACCTTTTCCGAGTGGCTCAGTTCACCGGCCTGGCGGTGTACCACCGAGTGCTCGAACCCGGCGCTCCGGGTAAAATAAAGGACCTTCTTCCTTTTTGCCTCGGCGCCCGGCGCCCGCTCCCAGGCAAAGGCCGCCAGCCCCAGCAGCGCCGCCGTGGTGGTCTTCAACATTTCGCGACGTTTCATATCAGGCCAAAAACTAGGTGGCTTCAAATGAAGCGGAGAGGATGGTGAATGGGGCTTGTGGCAAAGTCAAAAAGAAAGGGGCGCGAAACCTGGGACGTGTGGGACGTGAAACGTGAGGCGCGCCAAACGTGAAGCGTGTAACGTCAGCGTAAAACGTAAAACGTAAGGCGTAACATCAGGCGCAGAGGGCGGGACTTGAGCGAACGGGCGCCTTGGCGCTTGGGCTTGGGGACCTGGGGCTTCGGAATTGCCCGGGGCCGAGTTGGCTCTTGACAGCATCATGGCTTCATAGAAGCTCCCGGCCATGATCTTACTTTGGCAGAAAGCTCTCCGGTTGCCCCCCCATGGTTTCTCTTGTGGCGTGCTTGTTTCTATGCATCACCGGTCGCTCGGGTGCTTCCGATGCTCCGGCGAAAATCCGTGTGCTGGTTTGGGATGAGCGGCAACCGGCCCAGAAGCTGATTTGGTCCGTCACGGGGTGCTGAGGAAGTGTGGTTACGGGCCGATTTTTGCCGTTTGTTCTGTAATGTATTTGGTTGCTCTGGCGGCAGTTCATTTCTTGATCGGGGAGCTTGGCCTCATCCGCCAGATACCGTCCCGGTCACCGAACCAGCCCGCAGCTCATCAAGCCTGGAATCAGCTATCGCGAAGGCAAATTTCTTAGCCTGTGCCACTGCCTCCCAGTCCGCCGTCGCCATTACGATGGAATGTGTCAGCGAGCCCGCATTGAACGCGACGCGACCGTGCTCCGCGCCCACCGTTCCATCCGCGAACAACTCGAACCTCAAAATCGGTTCGCCGAACGGCGGCACCGACCCCGGCACCAGACCGGTCAACGCCAGCAGCTCTTCCGAGGTCGCAAAACGGAGCGACTTCGCGCCGAAATGTCGTTTCACGGCGGCGGAATCCAGCTTGCAATGCGCCGGCAGCACGAACAGCCGGAACGTGTCCTCCACCCGCAGCAACAACGCCTTCGCGCCCACCGACAGCGGCTCGCCGCGCGCTCGCGCCGATTCCTCCGACGTGCGGGTCGGCGCGTGCTCGATTTCCCGGTAGCTCACGCCAGCTTCGGTCAGCCGTGCGCGAATACGATTCAGAACTTCGTGGCTCATACGGTTCACTCGTGGATTTCCACCACATCCCGGTCACGCAGGATTTCAGTTTTATGGACTTGCTGACCTTCGAATCGGCTGTGGCCCCACAGGCGGGCGAATTTCATCCGTTCAGGCAAATCGCAGTGAACTTGGAGGGCAAGGTCCGCAACCGTGGCGCCGAGCGGGATCACGAATGGTTTGTGGAGGTCAGGCGGGCCAATGATCACCACCTGTCCGGCGCCGCTCTTGGGGATATGGAAGGGGTCGGGTCCTTTGGTGTAGCCGGATGGCTGGTCGGCTTTCCACACGTGGCTCAGGTGGCGCTTGAGGTCCGCTTGCAGCTTTCCGGTGCCCTTGCGTTTGGGAATAGCGGCGAGCTTTTCTTGCAGCGCCGCCACGCGCTCCAGGTCGGTCCCAGCCTGCCGAGGCCGCAACTCGGCCTTCTCATACTCCGGTGTCAGGTTGGCCGGCATAATGATGAGAGTTCAGGTTGAATTTAGAACTGTTGTGGTAATGATAGCAATTCGCCTGCCCGAAGAAAACCACGAAACCTCGGCCCTCGGGCGCAGAGCAAATGGATGGCACGAGGGCAATGCAGGTGTTGATGCATGGGGCCCTCCCTGCCATCAGGAGCGATGCGTGCTGATTAAAGATTGGCGCAAGAATGGTTCGGATGCCGACGATGTGTCGAAGAACTAATCAAACGCTCGCCCACTCGAGGAAATCTTGCGAGGAAATCTTGGGACTTGGATATTAGCCGCGAAGCCTACATGCTCAATCCAAACGCCAGGCTGCAAAGTCCTGGGGCGGCGTGAATACTAAAAAACGTGAGCACGACGTGGGCTTTTTGTTTATCAGTGGCGTTGGTGTGGTCGGCGGGGACCGGGACGGCCAAAGCAGTTTCAATGGACCCGTCTCATCGGTATTATCAGGATGCCAGCGGTAAGCCCGTTTTTCTAATCGGCTACTACGGCTGGGCGGCGGTGCCCGACGGTTATTTCATCGACCACCCGTCCCGTTACCGTACAATGATTCAGCAGGGTGCGCCTTGCAAATTCCTGCGGAGGACCTGAATAGTTACGATTTTTGTTGGCCGATTCACTCGCGCTGCGCCATGCTTGGGAATGGCAGCGATGCTTAGTCATGTATCTCGTCACGTACTGGCGGCTTGCACGGCAATCCTTCTGGCCGGCTGCAACCTTGACGAAAAGCAACCGCGCAGCGCTGTTCCCCAAAGCGGTTCGGTTGGAGGCAAAGGGATTTCCGTTCCGGTCAATCAAGTGCTAACGCCCGCGGGACTTCAGGTAGAGCTGCCGGAAACGCGTCCACAAGTCCTGGCCCTCAGCCCTGACGGCAAACTGCTCGCGACCAGTGGCAAACACGAACTCATTTTGATCGAGCCGCACAGTGGCAAGATTCTGCAGACCGTTCCATTGCCTTTGGACAATTTGCGCGGCAATGAGACCAACATCGTCTCGGCCCAGATTTTGAATCGCGACCGGGAGGCTCAAGCCAGCTACACCGGGTTGATTTTTTCACCGGACGGCAAACGCATTTATCTCTCGAATGTGCGCGGCGATATTAAGGTGCTGGCCGTTGGCTACGATGGCAAGGTTACCGCGTTGCATTCTCTTCCGTTGCCGCAAACCACCCTCGCGGAGCGCAAAGCCGAAATCCCCGCCGGCCTGGCAGTTTCCGTGGACGGCAAAAGGCTGTACGTCGCCGGCGATTTATCGAATCGCCTTTTGGAATTAGAGACGGCGACTGGAAAGACGGTGCGCACCTTCGATGTCGGGTGTTTGCCTTACGAAGTCCTGCTCACCGGAAGCAAGCTTTACGTGAGCAATTGGGGTGGACGGCGGCCCGAGGCGCAAAGCAGGACTGGCCCAGCCGGCCGCGGGACAACCGTGCGTGTCGACCCGGTGCGTTTCATTGCCAATGAAGGCTCCGTGTCGGTCATCAATTTGCAGACCGGCAAAGTGGAAAAGGAAATTGTCGCCGGAACGCATTCGTCTGGGATGGCGCTCTCGCCGAACAAACGTTATCTCGCGGTCGCAAATGCCGGCAGCGATACCGTCAGTGTCATTGACACGCGCTGCGATGAAGTTGTCGAGACGATTGCGCTCGGCTGGGAGCCGAAACAGTTGCTCGGCGCCAGTCCCAATGCGCTCGTTTTCGACAAAGCCGGAAAGAACCTTTACGTTTGCAATGGCACGCAAAACGCGATAGCCGCCGTTCATTTTCTGCCGGGCCAATCGCGGCTTGCCGGCTTGGTCCCGACCGGTTGGTATCCGGGAGCAATTGCACTGGATGCCAAACGGGCACAGCTCTGTGTCGCGAATATCAAGGGCCTCGGCTCCGGCAAACGCTTTGCGGCGGCTGAACGAATCGAACTGAATTCGCACCAGTACCTTGGCACCGTCTCGTTAATTCCCGTGCCAGGAAAATCCAAACTGGCGGTTTACACGAAGACCGTTCTGGAGAATTACGGTCACGCGGCGATGCGAGCCGCGATGCTGCCGGCCAGGCCGAACCTCGCGCCACGCCCCGTGCCTGAGCGCGCCGGCGAACCTTCGTTGTTCAAGCACGTGGTTTATATCATCAAAGAAAACCGCACTTACGACCAGGTGCTGGGTGACATGAAAGAAGGCAACGGCGACGCGCGCCTTTGTATTTTCGGCGAACAGGTGACCCCCAATCAGCACAAACTGGCGCGCGAGTTTGTTCTGCTCGACAACACCCGTTGCTCGGGCGTCTTAAGCGCCGACGGTCATCAATGGGCCGACAGCGCTTTTGCCAACGACTACATTGAGAAGTCTTTCGCCGGCTGGCCGCGCAGTTATCCGTATTACGGCGACGATGCCATGGCTTATTCGCCGGCCGGTTTCCTTTGGGACAACGCCATTGCCCACGGCAAGACGCTGCGCGATTACGGGGAGTTCACTCTCGACACCGTCGCCTGGAGGGACCCGAAGAAACGTGGCGCGCCGGGTTTTCTCGACTGTTATCGCGACTTCGTGGAACAGACCGGCCTGATCCGGCTGGCGAGCAAACCCAGCGTCGAATCGCTTCGCCCCCACCTCTGCACCAACACGGTTGGCTTTAAGCTGAACGTGCCGGACGTTTTTCGCGCGCGGGTATTTATCAATGAACTGAGAGAATCCGAGCGCACGGGAGATTTTCCCAATGTGATTATCATGCTCCTTCCGAGCGATCACACCAGCGGAACCCGACCCCGCTCACCCACGCCTGCCGCGAAAGTCGCTGACAACGACCTCGCCGTCGGCCAGATTGTCGAGGCGATAAGCCACAGCAAATTCTGGAAGGACACGTGCGTGTTCGTGATCGAGGATGATCCCCAAAATGGATTTGATCACGTCAGCAGCTATCGCACGACGGCGTATGTCGCCAGTCCGTACACCCGCCGGCACGCCGTGATTCATACTGACTACAACCAGACGAGCCTCATTCGCACGATTGAACTGATGCTCGGCTTGCCACCGATGAATCAGCTCGATGCCACCGCTACGCCAATGTTTGACTGCTTCACCGAGCAACTGGACTTCACGCCGTTTACCGTAGCGCCGAACCAAGTTCCACTGGATCAAATGAATCCCGAGCTGAAAACCATCAAAGACCCAGTCCAGAAACGATTTGCGATTGCCTCAACCAAACTGCCACTCGACGACGCCGACGAATGTCCCGAGGATTTGTTCAACCGAATCCTCTGGAATGCGCAAAAAGGATCCGACGCCGAGTATCCCGCCTGGGCAGTAACGGCTTCAAAGAATCGCACGAGAGGGGATTAAAGGCGGCCGACCCGCCAGCGGGTGTGTGTTCGCGTGACGTCGCCCAAGGATCGCCCCCAGACGGCTTTGCCCTGGCCCAGTCTATGTTCGGTAATGGACCGGCCATCACAATTGCCCCGGATCTGGGCGGCGAGCCTCACTTCGGCCTCGCACTCCGGGTAATGCTCGAGGCTCGGCGAAGCCTCGGGCGGGGCGCCGATGAGCCTCAGGCCGTCGGCCACGAACTGCGCCAGCTTGCGCAACAGCGCGGGCCTCATGGCGCGGTCCGACGGCGGCAGGATCAGCAGGCGGTAGCTCATGCCGCTGTCCAGGACGAGGCGTCCTTCTCTGATGGACGCGTGGCACAGCAGCACCCCGCCTGGGTGGCGCAGCAGGCCAGGAACTTCTCCATAGTGGTCCAGGATTGGAATCTGCCGTGTCGGTATCTGGTCCATGACGGGGACGCCAGCTTCGCCACCCTGGACGGGGTCTTGAAAACCGACGCCCTGCGCATCCTCAAGACGCCCCCGTACGCACCCCTCTGCAACGCCTACGCGGAACGCCACCTTCGGGAAATCCGTGAGACGCTCGACCATTTGATTCTCCTGGGCGAACCCCACCTGCGCCGCGCCCTGAGTGCTCTCGAGGAACATCACAACACCCGACGTCCACACCAAGGGCTGGGCAATGCCATCCCGCTGAACTTCGATTACCCCGCCCAGCCGGCACTGCCGGCCGACGTGCGATGCGAGGAGGTCCTTGGCGGACTCTTGAATCATTACTTCATCCCGAAAGCTGCCTGATGGTTTCGCCCAGCAGGCCTTGGCCGATCGATTGATGCATTGCGGGCTGGGATACTGCCGCTGGGGGTGGCCGGGTCTTTCGGAACGCTGCCCAAATCAGGCGGAGCCGAGGCGACAAGACACCCAGGTAAATCGTCCTCCAGAGTCGGGGCGGCTCCCGCCGACCCTTTCTGCACCAACGGCCAACTGGCTGCGTCCAGACGATTCGGACGAATTTCCGCACCATACAGGCGACAGAAATTAGCAGAAACGGGGGACAGGGGAGGTGTTGTCGCGTGCGGCGGCGGACCTGGCCTCAGAAACGGACCAACCCGGCCAAGCGCCAAAACTTTTTGAAGAATCCACCCCGACGGCCGGCCATCGCACACCTTCCGAAATTGCTTTGCACCCGTGCTCTTGACTTCTCAGCGCCCGGAAGCGCAAGCTTCACCATCGTGAACGCACCCCACAAGTCGATTCGGTCGGCAGCATCTCGCTTTGTCGCTGGCAGTCTGACTTTCTTCGTTTCGGTTTTGTCTGTGTCCGCGGGGTCCTCTGCCGTGACCGACTCCAGCCCGCTGCGAGAGAAGGCAGCATATTTTCAGCGCGATCTCCTGGACAAGCACTGGCTCGACGGTCTCTACGTGAGCATCGTGCCCTCCGCTCCGCCCGGGACACCCTTGCCACATACTATCGACCAGCCCGGCAACGTCATTCATGCGGGCGTGTGGACGGGCCGTTACCTTGCCGGCGTGGGTTATCAGTATGCAGTGACGAGGGACCCTTGGGTGCGACGGCACGGCGGGGAGATTCTGCGGGCGCTCAGGATGCTGCAGGAAGTCACGGGCAAGCCGGGATTGCTCGCGCGTGGCTATGTTAAGGGGCATGGTCCGGTCGAGGATTGGGAGCGCAACGGCCAGGACTCGCCGAAATGGCACCAGGGCCAGGGCCGGTTCTCCGATTACCGCTGGCACGGCGATGTCAGCGTGGACAACTTCAACGCGGTGCTCTACGGCTGCGCGATTTATTACGACCTCGCCGCAGACAAGGAGCAGCGCCAGTTCATTGCCCAGGATGTGGACAAGCTGATGACGCACCTGGTCGAGAACCATTGCCGCATCGTCGATGTGGACGGCGAGGTGACGCAGTGGGGCCACGTGGGTATCGATCCGGACCCGGCGCGGGACGATTACTATCGAAAGGTCTATGCGGCAAGGTTCAACCGAACGGGTGCTGCTGGTGAAACCTGGCGGCCCTCCCTGCGGGCCTCCCTGATGCTGCTGCCGGACCTGCTGATCGCGCAGCACATCACCGGGCAGGCGCGTTACCTGGACCTTTACCAACGCGTTATCGCCCGGTTCAAAGACAACCCGGATCGACTCCGAGACACGGGTCCGTTCAGCCTGGAACGGCTGGCCCGGGTGAATCACAGCGGCGAGGGCCAAGCCTACGAGGCCCTGTACAACCTGATCCGCTATGAAAAGAGCCCGGACTTGCTGCCGATCTATCTGAAGTGGGTCGAAGAGCTGTGGGAGATGAATTGGATGGAGGGCAACTCGCTTTTTACCTGGATGACCTGCGCTTTGCTGCCGGATTATCGGTCGCCCGTAAAGCCAGGCGTTGCTGCGCCCGGGCCGCGACCGATCCCTCACGCTGAAGAGGCGGCCGGAATGGCTTTGGCGACCTTGCACCTGTATCCCGTCGACCGCGTCTTGCGCCCAGTGATGAACTCGCTTCGCACTGACCTTGAGCGCAATCCTTTTGCCCACCGCGAGACGCTGAGTGCCCGGCCCATTCCCATCAATCAACGTCCCCTCGACAACGAATACGCCTGGAAAGGCAATCCCTACCAAATGGACAACTGGCTCAAGCCGATTGTCACCATGATTCAATTCGCTTGCGATGATCCCCTGGTGGGCTGGTTTAGCGACAGCACAGGGGCGGTCGGCAGGACCTTGGACGGAGGGAAAATCTGGCAGGACGTTGGTGCGGGATTGCGGGGCGCACGAGTGCAGAACATTGTCGCTTCCAGCAAACACACCTTCGTGCTTTACGCCAACACCGACCAGGGCCTGTTCCTGAGCCGGGACGGCGGCATGAGTTGGCGCCCGGCTCCCGAGAGCGAATCGGTCAAGTTCCCGTCAGTTGATTTCAAACAATGGTCCCCCGTCTCAGGCAATCTCTGCTGCCGCATCACCGGAGAGGGGCAGTTGGAGATCAGCCGGGACCGTGGTCAGACGGGCGCGCCAAGCATGAAGGGATGGCGCATCCCGCGCGCGGGTTCCTTTTTTGTCACCGCACGCGGCCTGATCGCCAGCGGTCCCGGCGGTTGCTACCAGAGCTCCGATGGCGAAAACTGGACCGAATTGAAGCTGTGGCGTGAAAATGAGACCGGAGCCGCAGATTTTCTCCATGCTTACTGGATGGGGCGGTACTACGGGTTCATCCAGAGCAAGGAATGAAAATGACTATTCATGCGCACCTGAAAATGATGAGTTCGCGAAATCGTCTGATATGGCGCTCCTTCCTTGCTCTCAGCCTGGCTTTCGCCCTGTCCGCAGTCATCGTCCGTGGCGCCTCAGGCCAGGAAGACGCGGACCTCCTGGTTCGGTGGGGTGGTGGTTCCAGCCCCAACATGGTCAGCAATGCGAAGCACTTGCCGGCCGATCCTGGCAGGGTCGCCCCTTTATGGGAATTGAAGCTGGGTTCGCACACGTACTCCATTCCCACGATTGACCGGGGCCGGATTTACCTCGGGGCCAATGATGCCGGAGTCCAGCGGCCGGGCTACACGCCCACAGGCGGCGGGGTTCTGATGTGCGTGGACCAGGCCACCGGCAAATTGATCTGGCAGTTGCCTAGCCCGCGCTACTTTCCCGGAGTCAAGCCGCCCTATCATTTCGACCAGTGGAATTGCGGCATCTGCTCGGGCCCGGTGGTCGAGGGAGACCGTGTTTATGTGATCGGGAGCCGCGGCGAGGTTCTTTGCCTAGACCGGGAAGGCCAAGCCAATGGCAATGACGGCCCTTTCCAGGATGAGCTCGCTTATATGGGCATCACCAACGGGCCGGAGGCCAAACTGGAACCTACGGACGGCGACATCATCTGGAAATACGACCTCATCCGCGAGTTGGACGTGGTGCTGCACGACCTTTGCGGCAGCACGCTCCTGGTCCACGGCGACCTCCTCTACGCCTGCACCTCCAACGGCATTGATGACCGGCATGACAAGGTCCCCAGACCTGACGCGCCCACCTTGATTGTCCTCGATAAGAAGACCGGCCGGTTAGTGGCCAGAGACGATGAGAAAATCGGCCGCCGTTTGCTGCACTGCAATTGGTCTTCCCCCTCGCCCGGGCGGGTCAATGGCCGAAGCTTGATCTTCTTCGGCGGCGGCGATGGAATCCTCTATGCCTTCGAACCGCCGGCGCTTACCACCGATTCGCAGGTCCGGATTCTCCACAAGGTCTGGTCCTATGACTGCAATCCGCCCGATTTCCGGGTGTGCGATGGCCAGCCGGTACCGTATTCCAAGAGCAGCCAGAATCGGCCGGACGGACCGAGCGAAATCATCGGGACCCCGGTGCTCTACCAGAGCCGGGTGTATGTGGCCATTGGCCAGAGCCCCCTCCACGGTAACGGACGCGGCTGCCTCTCCTGCGTTGATGCCGCCACGGGAACCAAAGTCTGGGCGTCGGAACTGGTCGAGCGCTCCCTGGCCACGCCGTCACTCTCCCAGGGTCTCCTCTACATCCCGGATACTTCTGGCAATCTTCACTGTTTTGACGCCGGCATGGGCCAGCGGTATTGGGTCCACCCTCTGGGTGCCTCCTGCTGCTACGCTTCGTCCTTGGTGGCCGATGGCAAGGTGTACCTGGGCACGGAAACAGGCATTCTTTGGGTATTGAAAGCAGACAAACAATTGCAGGTCCTTTCCAAAACCCGCCTCAAGAGCAATCCGATCACTCTCACCGCGGCCGACGCCGTGCTTTACGTTCCCACCCAGCACAGCTTGCTCGCCATTCCCGGTTCGTAGCCTTTGCGTCTATCCTCCAAAACGGGGATGCTGTGCTCACGGCGCACGCGAACATCCACAGTCATCCATTGTCTTGTTCAGCGTTGCAGCGCGAGCTTCTTGGCCTTGGCGGCCAGCCTGCGGCGCTGGTCGTCGTTGAACCTGGGCTTCTTGCCCAGTTGCTCCTTGAGGACCTTGACCTCCGCCTGGAGATATTCGATGGCAAATTGCTGGTTGCGGTTCATCCAGCCGGCCAAGGACAGCATGAAGAATTGAAGCAGGTTCACTTCCCCATCATGAGAAGTCGGCTGGCGCCGCGCCAGCATACAGGCATTTCCGGGGTGAGAATGGAGAAATTCATCGAGCGAAGCGCTCTGCTCATTGAGAACGTGCCCTGAAGCGCAAGTTTTCGGACAGTACGCGATTTGGCTCGACCAAGACTGAATCAATCGTGGATAATCGGGGGCATCGATGTGCAGCCGCTGGGGCCTGAGCGGGCCTCAACGCTGCTCGACTCCGCTTATGAACAGACTTAATCGCAGAGAATTCATCCAGGAAACGGCACTCACTTCCCTGGCGGGCGGCGCCTTTCTGGCCGGGGCTGCAAAGCTCCGGGCGGTCGAGGCCAGGCCGCGCAAGATGACGATGAACCTGGTCTGCGGCAACCTCGGGGTTTCGGCCACTCAGCGGGAGGCCATCGAGTTGGCCGCCCGGCACGGCTTCGAATCCGTGGAGGTCAACGGTGTGTATCTGGGTTCGCTGTCAGACGAGCAACTGGGCGAGCTCAAGGCCTTGCTGAAAAGCAAAGGCCTGGGTTTTGGCGCCGCCGGACTGCCCTTGGAATTCCGTCAGGATGAAGGCCGGTTTCGCGAGGGCCTCAAGGCCTTGCCCGCCTTTGCCGCCGGGTTGCAGCGTGCCGGGGTGGATCGTGTCGGGACCTGGCTGATGCCCGGCCACGACAAATTGACCTACGTGCAGAATTTCCGCCAGCACGCCTCCCGGTTGCGGCCGGCCGCCCAGGTGCTCAAGGAGCATGGGGTCCGGCTGGGCTTGGAATACGTTGGCCCAAAAACTTCCTGGACCAGCCGCCGTTATCCCTTCATTCACACCCTGGCCGAGATGAAAGACCTGATCGCTGAAATTAATGCCGGCAACGTGGGTTTGGTGTTGGATAGCTGGCATTGGTGGCATGCCGGAGATACCCCGGCGGATTTGCTCTCGCTCAAGGCCAGCGAGGTGATCGCGGTGGATTTAAACGATGCCCCCGCCGGGGTTCCCAAGGACCAGCAGGTGGATAACCGCCGTGAACTGCCTTGCGCCACCGGGGTAATTGACGTGGGCGCCTTTTTGAATGCGCTTAATCAAATTGGCTACGATGGCCCCGTCCGGGCGGAACCGTTCAATCCGGCGCTCAATCAGATGACCAAAGACGAGGCCTGTGCCGCGGCCGCCGCCGCGCTCAAAAAGGCCTTCGCTTTGATTGGTCGAAGCTGAGCCGTGGCGAGGCCGCAGGGGCGGAGCGCAGAGCTACGACGATCCCCAAGCCTGCAAATCAGCCCGGAACCCTCACTTAAGGAGCTTGCCGGCGCGCATTTCAACCACCCGGTCCGCATACTGCTCCGCCGTCGCCCCGTGCGTCACCACCAGCACCGTTCCCCCCGATTGCTGGAAGGTCTTGAGGTGCTTAAAAACTTCGCCCGCGCTTTCAGGGTCGAGATTGCCGGTCGGCTCATCCGCGAGGATGACCGGCGGGTGATTGAGCAGCGCGCGGGCAAGGGCCGTGCGCTGCCGTTCCCCGGCGCTCAACTCCGCCGGTCGGTGATGCTGGCGCGCGGTCAAGCCAAGCTGTGCGAGCAGCCCCTCGGCCTGGTCTTGAAGGTCGCCGCTCTTGCCCCTGGCCGCCAGCAAGACGTTATCCAGCGCGCTCAGATAGGGCACCAGATGGAACATTTGGAAGACGAACCCGAGCTTGGCGGCACGGAAACGCGCGCGTTGCCGGGGCGAAAGCGCATAGACCTCCTGCCCGGCCACCCGCACCCCGCCGCTGGTGGGCCGCAACATCGCCCCCAGCGTCAGCAGCAGCGTGGTCTTGCCGCAGCCGCTCGGCCCGCGCACGCAGACGAATTCACCGCGGCCCACCTCCAGCTCCACGCCGTCCAGGCTGCGGACCTCGCCTTTGGCCGGGCGATAGATTTTGCTGACCTGTTCGCAATGGAGCATGGGCTTATTCCTCCCGCAATGCCGCTGCCGGGTCGAGTGACGCTGCCACCAGCGCCGGGATGAAACTCGCCAGCGCCGCCAACGCCGGCGCCAGCAACAGCGACCAGCCCAGCAGCGCGCCTTCCGGTTTGATGGCGCGGGCGGTAACTTGGAAGATTTCCGGACCGAACTCGAGCGCCAGCGCGGTGCCCATCCCGTAGCCCGCCGCCGCCCCCGCCGATCCGAGCAGGGCCGCCTTGCCAAGGAACAAGCCCAGAATCCGTCCCGCGTCGTGGCCCAGCGCGCGCAGCACCCCGATCTCCGCCCGCCGCTCCCGCACATTCTGCGCCGCCAGCAACGCCACCCACGCCGCGCAGACGCTCAGGACGAGCGGCGTCATGAAGTTGAAGTACCGGGCGCTGGTCTGCCGCTGCTTCGCGCGGGCGTCCGCCATGGCCCGCAGTTGCACCACCTTGGCTTCCGGCAGCGCCCGCTCCAGTTCGGCGCGCAAGGCCCGCAAGGGCTCCTGCGCGGCCGGCAGGCAAAGGCAATCGATCGCTTTAATCTCGTTGATGCGGCCCGGCAGCCTCAATACGCGCTGCACGTCGGCCAGGGCCCCGTAAAGCGTGACGTCCTCGGGTGTCCCGGTCTCCACGAGGCAGCTCTGCACGGTGAACGCCTCGTCGCCCAGCTTCAAGCCATCCCCTTTTTTCAAACCCAGTCGCCGGGCCACCTCGGCGCCGAGGATCAACCTGCCGGGTTGGAGCTGGAAGCCCATTGGCTGCTGGCGCTGCGCCGGGGCCGTGATCGCAGGCGCCACGCCCGTAAGGAGCACCCGTTTGCCTGCCAGTTCGAAAGGCCGCTGCAGCGTCGCCACCAAGTGGTTGTAAGCCAGGAAGACGTCCTTGTGGCCGGCGAGCCGGCGCACCGCCTCCTCCGGCATGGTGCGCTCGGAGAAACCCTCAGTCCAGAATCGGTCCAGGTCGGTGTCGCGCGGGATGATGCGCACGTTGAAGCCCAGATCGCGCATGACCCGAACCGTCTCGCGCTGCGAGGCCTCCGCCAGCGTGAAGAACGCTACGAACAGCGCCACCGTCGCCGTCACGCCGGCAAGGCCCAGCAGGCCGTTGCCGCGCCGATACCATAGTTCTTTTACAATGAGATGGAGCGTAGTCGTCAAGGTTGCCCAACCCGGCTGTCTCTTAAAAGAAAAATCGGCAGCCAGGGCTGTTGCGGGGGCGCATCCCGACACCGCCACCAATTCCACTCTACCCGCGCGCAGCGCGGCATTCTTCTGCCCCGGAGATGTTCTCTGTTTTGCAAGTGGCTTTTTCATAAAAGTTATTCACAGGGCGGCAGCTTGTGGGAGGCTTGGGTTAC
>Ga0187870_1000446_pt1 | contig 47835 bp, 27 predicted proteins | sample June2016WEW_13_1_3_FD_132974 | JGI IMG/M metagenome (GOLD analysis project Ga0187870, IMG submission 132974) | Peatland microbial communities from SPRUCE experiment site at the Marcell Experimental Forest, Minnesota, USA - June2016WEW_13_150 | ecosystem: Environmental > Terrestrial > Soil >...
AGAGGGGGTGGAGGAAACGTTCGGCATGGCCTGGCGGTTGTTTGCCACGATGCTCGAAAGAGCAGAAACAACGGAAGCCGTCGGCCTAAACTGGGCGCGCCTCCACTCCACTCGACCCCGGGAGCAGCGGCAGGGCCAGAAAACGCTTTCGAGATGATTGAGGGACCACGGCGGCCGTCCCTCGCGAAGCGTGAGGAAAATCGCCCCGCTTTCCCTCAACTACGCTGGCGGCGCTCAATCCTCCACCTCGAAGGTCGCCAGGAGCGGGCGATGGTCGGAGGCGACGCCCCAGTTGGGCATGGCCAGGACATAGGTTTCGTTGGTGACCCACTGGCGGGCCATACCGGGGCTGAGGAGGATGTAGTCGATCCGCGAATAGGTGTCATCCTTGCCGTAATAATGCGTCCAGGCGACGTTGCGCGGTGGCCGGGCGGGATCGGAGTTTGGGGCATTGTCGCCGTTGCGTTCGGCCGGGCGCGTGTCGATGAGCTTGAGCCGGCCGCGGCCGATGACGGCCCTGGTGGAAGCGGAATCGCTCGTGTCATTGAGGTCCCCCAGCACGACGAGGTTCAGATTCGGATTGGCGGCCAGGCGGGCGTCGATTTTCTCGCGCAGCCGTTTGGCTTCTTCCAGGCGCAACTCGGCCTGGTCGGCTTCGCCCAGGGCGCGCCTGGACTTGAGGTGGGCGGTGATGAGGGTGAAAGAATAGTTCGTGTTGACCCGGATGTCCACTTCACCGAAGCCGCGGCTGACGCGGAAGCGGCGTCCGCCCAGGAGGAAATCCTCGTTGGTGTGCGAGCGGCGGGCGGTGAACGGGAACTGGCTCAGGACGGCGACGTGGATGTTGGTGTCGAAACCGGCAACGTGCTCCCAATAAGGGAAGTCCAGGCCCTGGGCCTTGAGGGACCCGCGCAGTTCCTCCAGTGCGCTCACGCTCCCTATTTCCTGCAAGGCCAGCACCTCCGGTTTGAGGGCCAGGATGCTCTCGCCGACTTTGGCCTTGGCCTCGCCAGGCTTGGCCGGCCGCGTTTGGGTGGGAGCGTCCAGGTAGTTTTCCACGTTGTAGGTGGCCACGCGGAAAGTCGCCGCGCCGGCCGGAATAAGCCCAAGCCACAGAGCCGCCAGGAGGGCGCCTCGGCGCAAGTTGAACCGGTTCATGGCAGCGGTAATAAGCCTCCGGCGGAGGCAAGTCAAAGGAGATTTACCGGCTTTGGGGTTGCACCCCCGGCCGCCACAATATAGAGTTTCCAGTTGATGCGCAGCCAATAGCTCTCTAGAGTTCTTGACCGGCAAGACTCGTTGTAATCGGGTCAAGTTTCGCTGCGATTGCAATCCCGATTCGGAATCGGGACTTTTAGGTGAATTGAAAATTGAGCATTGAAAAACGATCATTGGTTATTGAAGCATGCCTGCGGATGACGCCGAATGAACTTTCGGACTGCGGACTCAATGACCAATAAGCAATACTCAATATTCAATTCTCAATGAATCCCGATTCCGAATCCCGATTCCGAATCGGGATTCCAGAAGTGGTCTGAGGCGCAGCCTCGCCAAAATTGTTAACCCTGTTTTGTGGAGGACCGTTAATGGTCATGCCGGTTTTTTACGACACCCATGCGCACCTGGGCGACGCCGCCTTCGCCGCTGACTTGCCGGAGGTGATCGCGCGCGCCCGGGCCGCGGGCATTGCCACGATTATTTGCATCGCTACGGACCTGGCCGGCAGCCGGCGGGCCATCCAACTGGCGGAGCAATTCCCGGACGTGTTCGCGGTCGTGGGCTGGCACCCGTCCGACGCGAGCCAGGCGCCGGCAGATTGGCGGCCGGCGCTGTGCCAACTCGCCCGGCATCCGAAAGTGGTCGCCCTGGGCGAGACCGGGCTGGATTATTATCGTCTGCCGAGCCGGCAGGGCGGCTTTGGGCCTGCCGAGGACGAGCCGCAGAAGCGGAGACAGGCCGAGTTGTTTCGCCAGCACCTGGAAGTGGCCGCCGAACTGGGCCTCAATTGCGTCATCCACCAGCGTGACTCCCTGGCGGACACCCTGGCTCAATTCCAGCCGTTTGCGGCTCGGGTGCGCGGGGTCTTTCATTGCTTTGCGGGCGATGCGGCCGCCCTGGAGCGGATTCTGGCGCTGGGTTCGCTGGTCAGTTACACCGGCATCCTCACGTTCAAAAACGCCCAGAACGTCCGCGCCGCCCTCGCCGCCACGCCCCTGGACCAGTTCATGTTGGAAACCGATTGTCCGTACCTTACGCCCGTGCCCTACCGCAGCAAGCGTTGCGAGCCGGCCTTCCTGAAGGAGACCGCGGCGATGGCGGCCCAGGTCCGAGGCTGCTCGCTCGCAGAACTCAGCGCCGCCACCTGCCGCTCGGCGGAGAAATTCTTCCTCAAACTCCCGCCTTGAGGAATAATGCCGGCCATGGCGACCAGTTCCAATTTGCAAGGCCCACTGTTCTTAGGCCTGGAGGGCGGCGGGACGCGCACGACCGCCCTGCTGGCCGACAGCGCCGGACGGGCGCTCGGCAGGCTTGAAGCGGGGCCAGCCAATCTGAAGCTGCTGACCGACGCGCAGCTCACCGCGCATTTTCGCTCGATTCGAGCGGCCTTTCCACAGCCGGCGGCCTTGGGGATAGGGCTGGCCGGCGCCTGGGCCGAGCGGGACAGGCAGAGGATACGCCGGGCGGCCGGCAAGGTGTGGCCGCGCGTCCCGTGCTACGCCACGCACGACCTCGAAACGGCCCTCGCCGCCGCCGCGGACACCGCGCCGCGCCAACCGCTCACGCAGGTGTTGATCCTCAGCGGCACCGGCTCGTGTTGCTTCGGCCATAACCCCGCCGGCCAGACGGCGAAAATCGGCGGCTGGGGCCACGTGCTGGGCGACCAGGGCAGCGGTTACGAAATCGGGCTCAGTGCCTTGAAGGCGGTGGCCCGCCAATACGACGCGACCTCTTGCTGGCCGAAACTGGGCGCCCGTCTCCTTCGCGCCCTGCAACTCAATGAACCAAACGACTTGATTGACTGGGCGCAATCGGCCACCAAAGCCGAATTGGCCGGCCTCGCCCTCGAGGTCTTTGCCGCCTGGGCCGAGCGCGACAAACTCGCCTCGGAGATTCTGACGGCGGCGGCGGGCCGCCTGGCCGCCGATGCGGCCCAATGCGCGCGCAAACTCGCCGCCCCCGGAACCCGCGTCCGGTTTGTGCTGGCCGGAAGCGTTTTGCTCCGGCAACCCCGTTTCCGCGCCCAGGTTACTCGCCAATTGCGGCGGCTCTGGCCCGGGGCGGTCGTCACACCCCTGCCGCGAGAGGGCGTGTGGGGGGCGGTCGAGTTGGCCCGGAAGATGGCGGGAGCGGCGGTCCGAGGTCCGAGGTCCGAGGTCCGGAGTCTCACGCGGGGCGGCGCCCAGGCGCCGCCGGGGCTCACCACGTCCAGGTTATCGCCGACGGAAGAGCGGAATCCGCGTTCGATGGAGCTGGACAAGCTGCCGCTGCCGGCAGCCATTAGGCTCCTGCTCTCGGAGGATGCGACGATCCCGCAGAAGCTCCTCGCCGAAGGAGACCGCCTGGCGCGGGCGGTGCGCGCCATCGTGCGGGCATTTCGCCGCGGCGGCCGATTGTTCTATGTCGGTGCGGGAACCAGCGGCCGGCTGGGGGTGCTCGAGGCCAGCGAGTGTCCGCCGACGTTTCGCACGCCGCCCGACTTGGTCCAGGGGGTCATCGCCGGCGGGCAGCACGCCCTCTGGCGCTCGGTGGAAGGGGCGGAGGACGACGCCTCCGCCGGCAGGCGGGCGGTGGAGTTTCGCGGCCTGGCCGCCCGGGACGTGCTCGTGGGCATCGCCGCCAGCGGCACGACCCCGTTTGTCTGGGGCGCGCTGGCCGAAGCGAAGCGGCGCGGCGCCACCACCATCCTGCTCGGCTTCAATCCTTACCTAAGAATCCCACGCGCGCTCCGGCCGGCGATTGTCATCGCCCCGAATCTGGGCCCGGAGCTGCTCACCGGTTCCACCCGCTTAAAGGCCGGCACGGCCACCAAGCTGATCTTGAATCTCTTCACCACCCTGGCCATGGTCCGCCTCGGCAAAGTGGTGAGCAACCTGATGATCGATTTGAACCCGGCCAACAGGAAACTGCGCGGCCGGGCGGTGCGCATCGTCCAGGCCTTGACTGCGGCGGACGAGGCGGCTGCGCGGGGGGCGCTGGAACGGAACGGGTGGCAGGTGAAAAAGGCCGTTGCAACGTTGAAACGTTCAAGCGTGGGAACGTTCAAGCGGTGAAACATTGAAGCGGGGGTGTTGCAGCGCCGAGCAAGAGTATCCAGACCTGCCGCCCGAAATGCGAAACCAGTCCCGACGCGTCGGAGCGGGGGTTCGCCCCCACCGTGCCCGCCGCCTTGAGCGCGGTTAGGCCGCGCTGAATTTGCCTTGCAGGTACCAGGCGGCCAGAAAGCGCAGCACGCCCGTGGCCAGCAACAACGTGAAGGCGCTCATCAGATACAGCCCGAAGGCATGCGAGGGGTCTGGCTCCATCATGCGCGGCACGCCGTGGTAAAGGACGGCGACGGACAAAATGATGCCCAGCGCCCAGCTCACCCACGGCGACATCTCGGGATGGGCATCCAGCAAATGGAAAAGGAACAGCGGACTCAGACCGTAGGCTACCGTCGTGAAGGCCTGCGTGTAGTTGTGCCGGCCGTGAAAGGTCTCGGACATCGATTTGACGAGCTTGGCGCCGGTGAAAATAATCAGCAACGCAACCCCAACTTGCGCCCCCTCGAAGGCGGCGGCTTCCCCCACCGAATAGTACTTGGACCGGGGCACTTCGCCATGGTACTGGTACTTGCCCCAGCGCACCAGGCCGTAGCCCTCCACGGCCGAAGTAAAGCCCAGCAGCGGCAGCAGATACAACAGCAGGATGAAGCCGAGGCTGCGCTGGGCGCGAAAAATCCGTTCCCAGGTCGCGGCGGGCTCAAAAATCAGCAGCAACGCTTTGATCATGCGGCAGCAGTGTTAGCGGAGGAACCTCACGCTGACAACCAAATATAAGCATCCCAGGCATTGGCGCTCGGCTTGCACCCAAGATTCGGCTGAGGCGTTCCGGCCGGCTGCTTATGGAGTAATTGACACTCTCCGCGCCGGGGCGTTCATTCGCCGGACGGTGCAGGATTCAGGTTTACTCCTGGCTCCGCTCATGGTTTACTGGGCCCGATGAACGTCGAGCTCGGCATCTGGGATAAGCTCACCCGGGTGGCGCTGTTGCTTTTGTTTGTGGCGGTCCTGCTCCTGGTCGCGGTGTGGTACCTGCCGCTGATCAAGCAAAACGAACGCTACCGCCGGAATATCCTCCAACTGGACAACCGGATTCAGAGAGCGCTGGACGAAGGCAAACAACTCAAGGCCTCCTACGAGGCTTTGCGCCACGACCCAAAGGCGGTGGAACGGTTGGCCCGCGAGCGCCTGGGCTATGCCAGGACGGGCGAAACCGTGATCCGCTTCGAGGCCCCTCTGACCAATGGTGTGCCCCGCCAGTAACCCCGCCCTGTTTTACTATCCCTCAGAACCTTCCCCTCTTGCCAGGATGCCTTGCTCGCCGGCTGGGCCAATTCGCTGACAGGGACGCCTTCCACCTGTCTGCCGGCAGGCAGGCCGCCTCCCACTCTTTGGCCCCGAGAATTCCAGCGACGCGGTCCCGACAAGTCGGGATTTCATTCCACGCCTCCCTGCCGGCCCGGTGGCGGCCCGGCCGGGCTAAACCGTCATAATCTCCTTCTCCTTGAGCGCCAGATGCGCGTCCAGCTTGGCGATGTAATCGTCGGTCAACTGCTGCAGTTCTTTCTCCTCATGTTTGACCTCGTCTTCGGTGATGCCGCTGTCATGGCCGTGCTTGCGCAACTGCTCCATGGCATCGCGGCGGACGTGCCGGATGGCCACGCGGCCGTCTTCGGCCATTTTGCGGACGATCTTGACGAACTCCTGGCGGCGCTCCTGGCTCAGTTCCGGGAAGAAAAGGCGGATGACCTTGCCTTGAATCGAGGGCGTCAGGCCCAGGTTGCTCTTGAGAATGGCCTTCTCGATCGGGTGCAGCGAATTGATGTCCCACGGCTGAATCGCCAGGGTGCGCCCCTCAGGGGTGGTAATGCCGGCCAGCTCCCGGACCCGCATCTGCGAGCCGTAAACTTCGACCAGCATGTTTTCGACCAGGGCGGGCGAGGCCTTGCCGGTGCGGACGCCGGCAAACTCGTTGATGACCACCTGCTCCGTCTTGCTCATCTTGTCTTCCGCTTCCAGTAGAAAGTCATCCAATGTCATAGCGGCGGGCAACCTAGCAAAGCGCGGCGACACTGTATAGAGCCAACTTGAGGTCCGAAACTCCGCCCCAAGCACTGCTTTTCAGGCTTGCAAACGGCTGCCCTGGGCCTAAGCTGGCTTTCGGCAGTGCAAAACCAGGAATTGTTATGCCGGCAATGCTCTCTGCCGGGTGAACAGGTCCAATGGTGTATGCAAACCGCGAAACACATGCAAAAGGGAACCCCTTTACCGGTTATTTTTCTCCACCGACGAACGGGGTTAACGACGCGCAGAGGCGCATTGCTTTTCGGCGGGCTGTTGGCGGTGAGCGCAACCCTTGGCTCGTCCTGCGGGGCGGCTCCGGTTCAGCTCCGTCCGGCCGAACTCCTCAGTGACGGCGGGGCGGCGCTCTGCCCCGGCACTCCCGGCAGCGGTTACGCCATACCGTGCGTGACGGACTGGAACGGCGACGGCAAGAAGGACCTCCTGGTGGGCTACCAAAGCGCCGGCAAAATCGCCTTGTATTTGAACCTGGGCACGGATGCTCAACCCCGCTTCACCAATTTTACCAACCTCAAAACGGCGGACGGAAACGACATTTGCCTCCCTTCGCCCGGCTGCGGCGCTCCGGCCCCCTGGGTATGCGACTTCGATGGCGACGGGAAGCGGGATTTGCTGGTTGGCTCGGGTGCTGACGGCCACGTCTGGTTCTATCGCAATACGAACACCGACGCCGCGCCCATCCTGGCCCCTGGGGTGCAGCTCATGGTGGGCAATTCTGTCTTGAGCGTGGGCCTGCGCGCGACGCCCTGCGTTCAAGATTGGGATGAGGATGGCCTCCCAGACCTGCTCTGCGGCGCCGGGGACGGCTATGTCTATTTCTTCAAGAACACCAACACCGCCCAGTCACCCATCTTTGCTCCGGCAGTCAAAATCAAGGCCGGCGGAGTGGACCTGTCCCTGGGCATCCGCTCGGTCGTGCGGGTGTTCGACTGGGATGGCGACGGCCTCAAAGACCTCGTATGCAGCTCGGACACGGGCGTCTATTGGTGCCGGAACACCAACAGCAACTCGCAACCCATTTTGCAGGCCCGCCAGCCCATTTGCGCGCCGGTGGATGGCAGCGGGCTGAGCCCGATCAGCACCGGCGGGCGCATGCGCCTCGACCTGGTGGACTGGAACGACGACGGAGTCGTGGACCTCCTGGTCGGCAACCTCAATGGCACCGTCTATTACTACGAGGGCTACTGCTTCCGCATCCGCGGCCTGCTCCCTCAGCCCGGCGGCCAGCTCGCGCTCCAGTGGGACAGCGCGCCGTCTCTAAGTTATGACGTGCTCTCTGGCTCCTCGGTCTCTGCCATCACTAACCTCGCCGCTACGAAGTTCCCCTCGGGCGGCAAGACCACCGCCTGGACGAACTCCGCCGACGGCAGCCAGGAGTTTTACCGGCTCCGGATTGCTCAATAATATGAATATCCCACGCACAGCGCCTTGGGCCTCGGATTTCGCCCCGAGCTTTCCACCTGACTCACCTCTCCCTCGGCCCTCCGGCCAGAAAGAGCGGGGTCGGACCTCATGCAAAAGGCAGCTCGGGGTAGTTTTGACCGGGGCTATGACCGCCCTGAACCTGGCAGTTCTATGCCCAGCCGGCGAGAGGCCCTCCCTGCGTGCTGCCTGGGACCTGCCCGCCCATTGCGACCCCTTCGCACCGCCCAGAATCCAGGACCTGAAGGAAGAATTGCATCAGACCGGCTACCGGCTCATCATCGCCATGCACCCGGACAAGCCCCCAAACGCCAAGGGCGAGTATCCCCCGCGCGACCTGTATCTGATCAACGCCGATGGCTCGGGACTCAACCAACTGACCGACACGCCCACCCAGGAAGAGCGCGCCCCGCGCGTCTCGCCCGACGGCCGGTGGGCTACTTACAATTATGGCGATTTCCTGCTCGACACCAGAACCTTCAAAATCCGCCCGGCCGATGCAGGCTACGTCTGGACGCCCGATAGCCGGCGCACCGTCGCCTGTGAGAAGGGCGGCCTGGTTTTCACCGACATCCAGACCGGGCAACGGAGCAAGCCGCTCCCACTCCCACGCCGTCTGGACATCGTCGACCTGTCTGCCGACGGCCAGTGGTTCATCTTCGAGATTCGCGATTATCTCGGCGCCCAGTACACTATCGACTTCCTGCCCGCCGCCGGGGGCGCTATCCGCAAAATGCCTAATCACCCGCTCCGCCTCGGCGAGTGCCATCCCGCCTTCTCCCCCGACGCCAAGTGGATGTGCTGGAATGCCGGCGACAGCCTGGCCGTCCGCCGCTTCGACCCCTCTTTGCCGGAGGGCACCGACGGGAAAATCACCACGCTGCCGAAAGAAAAGCTGGGCCAGGACCCCTGCGGCCGCTGGTCGCACTGCGGCCGCTACCTCGCCTTCGTCAGGATCCCCCACGACGGCAGTTGGAAAGTTCATGCCCCGCTCGGCATCGTGCGCCTGGCCGACGGCGCCACCATCACCCTCAGCCCGCCCGGTTGGGTCGGCCACCACTGGGATTATGACTGGCTGCCGCCGGTGGACGGACCATGACTCGGAAGTCCCCCTGGTCGGAAGAAATGGCCCGCCAAAAACCGGCCTTTGTCCCTGGGCTGCGTCTTCTCTCCGCTCTTTGCCTTCTTTGCGGTCAAATAGAATGTGTTTCCCTTTCAATGAAACGACCTGCTAGGCCTGGCGAACGATGGAAGGGCCTCACCCCCGGCTTATGGCTTTGTGGCCTGGTCGCCGTGCTGGGCCTCTCCTGCAGCCGCAACCACGCCCCGACCGCCACCACCGGACCGCCGGCCATCATCACCAACCAGGACGGCCTCACCCTGGTCCCACTTGCGGGCGGCTGGTTCGAGATGGGCAGCGCTGCCGCCAACGAACCCGACGAGACGCTCCATCGCGTTTGGCTAAGCCCTTTCTATATCGACCAGTACCTGGTGACCCAGGAAAGCTTTGCAAAGGTCATGGGCCGCAACCCCTCACGCTGGACCGAGCCGAAGAACCCGGTCGAGCAGACCCGCTGGCAAGATGCCGCGCAGTATTGCAATGCCCGCTCCCGCCTCGAGGGCTTGGCTCCCTGCTACGACCCCAAGACCTGGAAATGCGATTTCAAAAGCACCGGTTACCGGCTCCCCACGGAGGCCGAATGGGAGTACGCCGCCCGCGCCGGCACGCGGACCAAGTACTTCTTCGGCGACGACCCGGCCCAACTGGGCAAGTACGCCTGGTTCAAGGGCAACAGCACCCGCAGCCCCTCTCCCGTGGGCCGCAAGCAGCCCAACCCCTGGGGGTTGTACGACGTGTATGGCAGTGTCTGGCAGTGGTGCAACGACTTCTACCAGCCAGACTACTATCGCAAAGGCCCGGAACGCGACCCTGCCGGCCCGGAGCGGGGCCTGACCCGCGTCGTGCGCGGCGGCTGCTGGAATTCGCGACCCGACGTCTGCCGCTCCGCCTATCGCCTCGACGAGACGCCCAGCTTTACCGACGTCTGTTTCGCCCGCGATGTCCATGGCCTCGTCGGCTTCCGCTGTGTTCGCAGCCGCAGCGCCGCCCGCTGAACCGTAGCAGCCCAAGCCTCCATCTGGAACGCGAAATGGAATTGGACCTGCCGCCGCTCAAGGCGGCGGTTTCTTCACCAGGACCATTCCGCTGCTGGTCTTATAGGGGTCACTGCCGTTGAGCACCATCTTGATCTGTTTACCTTGCGCATGGGGATTGCTATCGATGTGATAGACCTTGGAGCCGCCGAAAAGTCCGGTGGTTAACTCCAGACGCTCATCGCCCCGAAAATACACCAGGAACACCCCGCTTCCCCCCGGAACAATGGGGCTGTTCCAGCGCTCGACTTTTGAGTCTTTGGCCTGACTGATTTTGGCGTGCCCATCGGTCGTTATTGCCATCCTGAATCCTGCACCGTCCTCCCACACGCCAATAAAAGCTTCTTTGTCCCTCGGCACAGGCGTTGGTCCTGGTCCGCGATAGATGGTCGCCGCGCCGATTAGGGCACAAAGCCCCAGCAACCCCAGAGCTCCTTTCCGGAGCCAGCCCAGCGCGGGCGCCGCAGTTGGGCCGCTCCGTGAATTGAGCATGCCCGAGACCAAGAACAGAATCCCTTGCAGCCCAAAAGCTACTGAAAATGGATCCGGGTAGGCCAAATTCTCACCCTGTGTCAGCATCAGGGCAGCGCCGGCCACGATCATCCCGCCGCCGATACCCGCCCACCGCCAACCCGCCAGCAAGCCGGCGCAGGCCCCACAAAGACCCAACGCTATAATCCTGTCCTCCTTGGCTGAGATGGCGAAGCTGGCCAAAGCCGGAACGAGGGCAGTCACCACCAGGGCAAAAATCGGGATGCTGGTAATGCGCGCGCCCCAGCGAATGATTGTTCCGACGCGAGATTTTTCTGCCCCGGGAACGGCCGCTTCCGACCCGGTGTTCGTGCTCATCTGCGCAGCGTAACACCGGGCGCCCGGCACACGCAACCAATCATCCGCCGCGCAATGCCGCCTCGCCACTGCGGCTGCGCCGTGCCGAGCCAGTCCCCCTCAGAATTTGAGCGCGTAGGTGGGGCTGGAGCGGTCCGCATCCGTCACGCACCACAAATTCAGCGGCCCCAGGGCCCGCCAATACTTGATGAACCGCGAGCTGCCGTCCGCCATCGCGTAATCAGAACCCCCGGAGCGGGTGCCCGGGCCAAGGCCAACGTGACGGCCCTGCTCCAGTTCCGTTTCATCGTTGCCCAGCACCAGGCCGGGAAAATCCGCGCTCCGCCCGGGCTCGAGCAGGTCCATGTAATAGTGGTCCGAAAGGCTTTTCTTCTCCCCCAAAATGATCGTGTCCGGGGGATGCGGAATGTCGCTCAGTTTGAAGCACGTCTGGCTGGCAGCGGCCATATAGGCCTGGAAATCTGTGTCACTCATGGTTCGTTTGAAATAATCGTTCCAGCCATTGATGATGTAGCTCCGCGGGGCGGCATCCGCCGGGTATAGGTTCGTATCAGTGCTGCCCGTGCTCGGCACCTTGGGACCATCGCTCGGGCAACGCAACAGATGCAAATCTCTGTAATTGTCGTAGAAGGCGGCCGGCCAGCGTCTTTCAATTGACCGAGGGGGGAAATAGCCGCGGTTGTCGTCCACATACATCACCCCGGCGGTGCCCATTTGCTTGAGGTTGTTGACGCAGGAGATGCGCCGGGCAGTTTCCTTTGCCCGCCCCAGGGCCGGCAGCAGCATGGCCGCCAAAATGGCGATGATGGCGATGACCACCAGCAGTTCGATCAGGGTAAAACCGAGCCGCTTTGCCTGGCGGACGCCTCTTCCCTCGCCGAGTCCAGACTTGGCCCGGCGGCTTGCTCTCCGCGCGTTCTGAAGCATCAGTTTCATAGCTCTTAATTCGACTTTCTCCACCTGGTTGCTCTCAGTCGCCCGCGGCTTTTCCGCCCTCGGCCGCCGTGCCCGCCCCTTGGCATCCCATCGCTTCTCAGTCTCGGCTCGAATATTCTCGCCCGGCCTGCGTCTATCACTTACCAATGACGAAAAAGCACTGGCTGCTCATGGCGCTAATCACCCTGGCCGGCGGCCTCGGGCTGTACTGCAATAGAGACTGGTTTGCCAACCCGCCTATTCAAATCTCCCATCGCTTCCACGCCTTTGCCGCCAGGTTCACCGACGGCGCCGGCTCGGTCCCCCTCTTGTTCGAGTTCAACCGCAAGCTCAAGCTCACCTCGATCCAGGTCGTCCCCGTCACTGACATCCAGACCAACAAATACCCGCACCCGCTCTGGGCTCTGGTTTCCGACTCCAATTCCGTCCCCACCAAGGGCTTCCTCTACGGCATGAACGTCCCGGGCATGCGCCCCGCCTACCAGGGCGTCGCCGCCGACCCGCCATACCTGGGCGTAAAATACCGGCTCCTCATCAAAGCAGGCTCACTCAAAGCCCAGCACGATTTCGTCCTTGAACCGCCAGCCCTTTGAACCAGGGCCGTCGCCGCCTCACCCCGCCCGCGCGCTGGCCGGCGCGGCGGCTCACCCCGCCAGATAGGCATCGGCGGGGTTTGCATCTCACGGGGCAAGTCGCCGCTTTTCAAGTGCGCCCGACACGTTCTGTCTTCCGGCGTTTAGCCGTCCGTTTCCGAGCTGGCCTCGGTGGAGTCTGGATGCAAGCCAAGGTGCTTGAGTTTTTCGCGCAAGGTAAACCGGGATAACCCCAACCAGCGGGCGGCTTTCGCTTGATTGCCTTGTGCCAACGTAATGGCCTGCGTCAGGATTTCGCGTTCGGCTTCGGCGAGCAGGCGGGCATGAGCGTCCTGCAGCTCGCCCTTCTGCGCACGCGCCAGCAAATCACCCGCGAAGGCCGTGAAGGAGCGGCCAGTCGGGGCTGCTTCGGCATTGCGGGCGGCAAGGGTTTGGCGAACCGCGTCGGCGTTGACGGAGAGTCCACGCGCGGCGAGCAACAGGCGGCGGGTCATGTTTTCCAGCTCGCGAACGTTGCCCGGCCACGAGTCGGCTTGCAGCACGGCCACGGCATCGGAAGAAATCGTCGGACTTTCAACGCCGAAGTCGCCGGCGTATTTGCGGAGAAAGTGCTGCACCAACACCGGGATGTCCTCGCGGCGTTCGCGCAGGGGCGGGAGCTGGAGGCACACCACGTTGAGGCGATGGAAGAGGTCTTCGCGGAACTTCCCCTCGCGAATCATCGCTTCCAGATTACAGTGGGTGGCGGCCATGACGCGCACATCCACGGAAATCGCCTCCGCCCCGCCTACCCGCTGGAAGGTTTGTTGCTGGAGAACGCGCAGGAGTTTCACTTGCGTGTTGGGCGGCAGGTCGCCGATTTCGTCGAGGAAGAGCGTGCCCTTGTTCGCCTGCTCGAAGCGGCCGATGCGCCGCTGGTCAGCACCGGTGAACGCGCCGCGTTCGTGGCCGAACAGTTCGCTTTCCAGCAGGTTTTCCGGGATGGCGGCGCAATTGATCGCGATGAACGGCGCTTTGGCGCGAGGGCTGTGCTGGTAGATGGCGCGGGCGATCAGCTCCTTGCCCGTCCCCGTTTCGCCCCGGATGAGCACGGTGACGGGCTTGGCGGCGACGCGGCCGATTTCCTTGCACACGTCGTGCATCGCGCGGCTGGTGCCGACGAGGGCCGTTCGGCTCTCGACCGGGGCGTTGGGCAGAGTCACGGGTTCACGCATGAGGCGGCCGGCATCCACGGCGCTATGCAGTACGCTGATCAGGGCCCGCATCTCGAACGGCTTTTGCAGGTAATCGTAAGCGCCGAGCTTGGTGGCCTCGATGGCGGTCTCAATCGTGCCGTGGGCGGTCATCAGCACGACGGGCAGGCGGGGTTGAGTTTCGTGAAGTTGCCGCACGAGTTCCAGACCGCCGAGTCCCGCCAGGCGCAGGTCCGTCAACACCACCTCGCACTCGTCTTTGCCGGCGCGGCGCAGACAGCGATGCCCCGGCGGGCGTGATTGTTGAAGTTGACGACACGGGCCACGGCATAATGCCGGAAAACGCGGGCAAGCTGTTTGAACCGTTCTTCACGACCAAACCGCCCGGCCAGGGAACGGGTCTGGGGCTGACGATTGTCCGCCGGATTACGGAGACCCACGGCGGTTCAATCCGCCTGAGCAACCGGAACCAAGGCGGCGCGCGAGCCGCTCTGCAATTCAACACTGAACGGAAGCAAGAACTATGAGAAGCAAACGAATCCTTGTAGTGGACGACGATCCCACCGTGCGCGATTCCCTGAACGACGTGCTCGTGGCCGAAGGTTACTTGGTCATTCCGGCCGAGAACGGACAGCAGGCGCTTGATCTGGCCAACAAGTGCTCGGTTGACCTTGTGTTGCTCGACCTGAACATGCCGGTCAAGAATGGCTGGGATACCTTTGAGCAACTCACCCGGGAGCATCCACTCGTTCCGATCATCATCGCCACCGCGCGCCCGAACCAACTCTTTACTGCGCTCAGCGCCGGCGCCGGCGCTCTGCTGGAGAAACCGATGGACATCCCGACGCTCTTACGAACGATGGAAAAACTTCTGGTTGAAACCGGCGAGCAACGCCTGGCGCGCCTGGTCGGGAAGAATACAGAATTCCACTACCAGCCGGCAACGGCGAGTCTGAAGATACGAATGCCCAGCGAAAACTCATGAGCAGACGGATGCCAGTCCAAGGTCCGGAAGGCGCTTGCCAACCTGGGAAGCTGGAAGAGCCTCAACCACAAGCTTCACCTGCGCCGCAAAGCTAAGGAGTCCCGAAAACCATGAAAAGTTATGGTGTGACCTCTCTTCAAAGTAAATAGTGATGCTTATTCATACAATTGTTGGAGCTTAGGAAGGGATCGGCCGGTTGGAGGGTTGCGCCATGGAAAACTGTGAGGATCAAGCTGCCCCTGGGCATTGACGCCTTGGTATTCCCGGCTGCCAAGGGGAGGGGCCGGGGGCGGAATGGTCTGGGCGCGGTAGAACCTGTACGGATGATTCGGCGCCTCCGCATCCACCAGTTCGAATCCCTGGAAGACATTGCCGAGGTCACCCAGATAGGCCCAGTCCTGAAGATTGGTGCTGGCCAGGATAAAGCAGGGGGCTCCACTTCCCCCGATGAGTTGGATAGCCACCTGCTGGCTCAATGGCCGCCACCGCAGCAACAAGCGGACGTCCAAGGCCGGAAACGGCGGAATCTCGAGATAACCATCGCCCACAATCGCGGCGGAGGTCCCATTGGCTGCCGCTTCACCAGAAAAGACGAAGCGGCCGTAGGAGCCGAGGGGCGGAGGGTCTTCATAGGTAAGGGTGCGCGCAAGATTGTCGTTGAAAGGTCCGAAGGTGATAATCCCGCTCTTCGAATCAAAGCTTCCGCCCTGACTGATATTCGCGGGATTGGGGAAAGGCGGATGTTCCTGGACTATGTAGTTCGTCGCCCAGAGGGGTGGCCAGGCCTCCAAACGAACGCGGAATCCGAGGCTCTGTCGTTCCACAAACGGAGTCGGTAGAGGTGTGAACGGGTTCAGCACGATCAGACCATCAGAGCTCGCCGCCACGAAGACTTGGTTGCTGCTGGCGACAACCGCCCGCGCGGCGAAAGCAGTATTGCCCCCGACGCGCCGGGGCTTGGCCGGATCGGAGACGTCCAGCACGAGCAACCCAGGAGCATCGCTCACATAGGCGTAGTCTCCGTTGAGCGCCACATCGGCCACCCCACAATCACACCCGCCCAACTCCCTCGGATTGGCCGGGTCGCTGAGGTCCAGCACGTGCAAACCAGCGGAGTCTCCCACGTAGGCGTGCTGCCCCGACACTCCCACAAAGTAAGCGCCGCCGTTGAGGCCATAAACCCCTATTCTCCTGAGATTCGCGGGATCGCTGGCGTCGAGCAGGATCAAACCCTCCAGATCATCGGCCAGGTAGGCGTAAGGTCCGGACATGGCCACGCATTGGGCATTGCCCCGACCTTTGATCGCTGTCACTGGCTTGGGATTGGTGGTATCCGTAACGTCGATCACATGCAAAGAGCCACCCTCACTATCGGTCACGTAGGCGTAACTCCCTGCGAGCGTCACGCTCTGGACGTCCTGCTGAGTACTATACGAACAGGCTCCCGCCAGTCGGGGCCTGGCTGGGTCGCTGACATCGATCACGAGGAAGCCGTCCTCCCCAAACGCCAGATAGGCGTAAGAAGCCGACACCGCAATCGCCAGCGTTCTGCCATCAGCGTCTTCGCCCGCACTCCAGATTCCGATGGGCTGAGCATTTTGCGGACTGGCCAAGTCGAAAACTCGAAATCCCTTGCCACACGCGATGTAAGCGTAATGCCCGGAAATAGCCACGTCCCCGGCTTCGCCGCTGAGACGCCTCACCACTTGGGGATTGGCTCGATTGAGAATGTCGAGCACACGCAGGCCGGCATCGGGGTCGGCCACGCACGCGTAGCGCCCGGACACCGCGAGACCACTAGCCCCGCCCGCAACGGCTCCAGCCCGGCGAGGATAGGTTGGGTCCGAGATATCGATGATTTCCAGACCGGCACCTGTGCCCGTTAGGAAGGCATAACCTCCTGAAAGCGCAACCCTCTTCGAGAGGCCAGTGGTATGATATCCTCCTACCGCCGAAGGGTTGGCAGGATCGCTGATATCAATGATCCAAAGACCCCCATATTCTGGCGCCACATAGGCATAATTGCCCGAGATGGCCAGGTCTTCGGTGCGAGTGCCCGCACCGTAAGTAGCTACCCACGTGGGATTGGTCGGATCACTGACGTCGATGACCTGCAAACCATAACCCGCCAGATACGCGTACTGGCCGGACAAGGCCACGCCGAGGACAAAAGCGTTGGTCGCCAGCGCCCCTACGCGTTGAGGATTGACGGGATCGTTGATGTCTATCACCTGAAGGCCGGAGTTGGCAGCGGCAACGTAAGCATAATGGCCTGAGACCGCCACATCCACCGCGGACTGACCCGTTTCCACGCCCCCAACCCGCCAGGCGTTGGTCGCATCCCGGATGTCGACTACCTCCAAACCGGCGGGCCCAGCGGCCACGTACGCGTAGTGACCCGACACGACGACCCCGAAAGCTGCGCCACGAGTTTCGACTCCTCCCACTTTTTGAAGATGAGCCGGATCGCTGATGTCGACTACCTGCAAGCCTCCTCTGCCGACGGCCACGCAAGCATAAGCGCCGGCCAGTGCGACGTCCTGGGGACCATCGGTGCCGACACCTCCTTTTCGTTTGGGCTGGGCGGGATCCTGGACCTCGATCACTTGCAGGCCACCTTCGCCATCAGCCACATAGACCAGGGTACCGGACACCGCCACATGGCCGGCCTGGCCGCTTGTGGCCAGGGCCCCTGACCGCCCAGGCTGGGTGGGATCACTGATATCAACGACTTGCAGACCACCCCACTGGTCCGCCACATAGGCGTATGACCCCGACACCACCACGTGCATCGCCGAACCGTCGGTACTGCAGCCTCCCACCCGCGTGGGATTGGCGGGAATGGAGACATCGATAACTTCCACACCGTTGGCACCTCGCGCTAAATAAGCGTATTGGCCGGACACTGCCACACCGTAAGGCCCCGTGTTGCCTGTGGGTTGTGTCTCCCAAAGCCCTACCCACTGAGGCTGAAGCGGATTGCTGATGTCAATCACTTGCAAACCGTGCTCACTGTCGGCCGCATAGGCGTAATTCCCGGATACCGCAACGTCCCAGTAGTTCCCCGTGGGACCTGAACCTGCAACCCGTCGAGGGTTGGATGGTGTGCTGACGTCGATAATGTCCAAGCCCCCTGCCTCCGCCGCGACGTAGGCGTAACCGCCTGACACGGCCACCCCCAGGGCGTAACCGGTGGTAAAGCAGCGTCCCAAGGCTTGTGGTTTGGCTGGATTGCTAACGTCCACCACGTAAAGGCCATCCTCCTCCGCAGCGACATAGGCAAATTGGCCCGACACCGCCAAGTCAAGGACTGGGTTGCTGGTCCTGAAGCTCCCCAGCCGGCAAGGGTTGGCGGGATTGGTGACGTCCACCACCCACAAGCCCCGCTCGGTGCCTGCATAAGCGTAGCGATCCTGGACCTCCACAGCCAAGGTCCTCGGTACCCAGTTTCCTGTCCAGGCGCCGCGCAGGATGGGGTCCAGGTCCGCCGACCAGGCATAGTGAGCCAATCCGCCGGCCACCACCCAAATCAGCAGCCGGCATCGGAAGTAGTTTTCGGTAATGAATGGAGTTTTCATAACTATTCAGGTCGTTCCGGTTAACTGTTAACGAGCCTGCGGGTTTCGGCGGCAGAAGGCAAGCGAACAATAGTTTCATTTTCCGCTGAACTCTACGTGAGGTTTGGCGCAGAGTGGGACCGTGGAACGTGGTCTGGTCCATCTTGGCCGGATTCGCCAGCACGACCGGATAGTCTTGTTCGTGCAAGCCACCGACCAGCCAATACCAATTGTAGGTCGACTCGACGCCCACCGTCTGGAGCCGTTTCTTAAATGGAGCCAGCAACTTGAGCGCCGGCTTCAGCTCCCAGGGCAGCTTCTGGTGTGCCAGGCGCGCTTGCCTTTCTCCTCCACGAGCCCGCTCACAATCTTGTTGCTATGCCAGTCAATTCCTGCGGCTCAGAACAGGCAGGCCAATCCGCCCAGGGCGGCGGCCAGCCAGATCAGCAGCACGGCTTGGGTTTGGCTCAGGCCCAGGCGCACCAACCGATGCGACAGGTGGTTGGTGTCGGCCTGGTAAAACGGTTTGCCCAGGCGCCAGCGCCGGAGGACGACCCAGGCCAGGTCCAGCAGGGGGACGGCCAGCACGAACAAGGGAATCAGCACGGCCCAGCGCCGGTGGTGTTGCGGTGTATAGAAGTGCGGGAGGATGGCCAGCACGGCCAGGAGGTAGCCGACCAGGTGGCTGCCGGCGTCGCCCAGGAAGGCGCGGGCGCGAGGGAAATTGTAGGGCAGGAAGCCCAGCAGCGCCCCGAAGGTCAGCAGGGCCATGAGGGCCGCCAGGTATTGCCCGTCGGCGGCGGCGCGCAGGCCAAAGCACCACGCGCCGATGGCGCCCAGGCCCGCACAGAGGCCGTTCATGTTGTCCATGAAGTTGAAGGCGTTCATCAGGGTGAGCAGCCACAGTATGGTGACGGCGTAACTGAACAGGAGACTGGGGACAAACAGCGTGATGCGCGCGCCGCTGGCCGCGACCAGGGCGGCGACCAGGAATTGGCCGGCAAATTTCGCGCGCGGGCGCAGTTCGTATTTGTCGTCCAGCCAGCCGACGGCGAGGATGCCGAAAGCGCCGGCCAGGATACCCGCCAATTCGACGATGCGGTGGCTGAAACCGTACTTCAGGAGGAAGGCCGCGTCCGGCTCCAGCAGCGGCTGGAGAGCAGGCTGGGGGGCTGGCCGATGGGAGGGCGGCAGGACGTCCTGGAGGCCGCCCTCCGCGCCCACCCACCAGAGCACCAGCCAGGCGAGCAGGGTCGGCACCACCAGGCCGGTCATCACCGCCAGGCCGCCGGCCAGCGGGATCGGCTGGTCGTGAATCTTGCGCCCGCCGGGATCGTCCATCAACCCCGCGCGGAGGCACCATCGCCGCCACACTGGCAGGGCCAGCAGCACCGTGCCCAAGGCGCTCAGGACCGCCAGCAGATAGGCGTTAAAGGGAAAGGTCATGTGGCGGCCCGGGACTGCGCCAGGCGCAAATAGAGCTGATACAAATCATCGACCATCCGCTGGACGCCAAAGCGTTGCTGTACAAGTTGGCGGCCACGCCGGCCCAGGCGCTGGCGCAGGTCCGGGTCTTGCGCCAGGCGCAGGAGGCGCTCACTCAGGCCGGTCAGGTCCCCCGGAGACAAGAGAAACCCGGTTTGATTGTCCAGGCAAACCTCTTGGGCGCCATCGCAATCGTAGGCCACCACGGGCCGGGCGGCCGCCAGGGCCTGGGGGAGCGCGCGTGCCAGCCCCTCGCGCCGCGACAGGTGCACCACAATGTCCATCAGCCCAATCAGGCCCGGAACCGCCTCGGGCGGCACCAGGCCGGTGAACACGAAATGTCTTTCCAGCCCGAGGGCGCGCGCGCGGGCGGCGAAACGGGGGCGCCAGGGACCGTCGCCGACGAGCAGGAATTTCAGCCCCGGGCAGCCGCGCACCAGCGCGGGCGCGATGGCAAAGAGGTCATCGTGCCCCTTGAGCTTGAAGAGACGGGCGATCTTGCCGACGATGATATCCTCAGGCCCCAGGCCGAGCCTGGCGCGGAGTTGGAGGTCGTTGCCCGCCGCCAGGAATGGGTCAAGGACGAAACCGCTGAGGATTTTCGTGTATTGCTCGGGACGCCCGATGCCGGCGGCGAGGTATTGCGCTTGCAAGGCCTGGGCGACGACCACGAAATGCGTGGTGACCCTGGCGGCGCGGCGTTCGGCGCAATGGAACAGGAGGTTGGCCGCCAGGCCCTGGAAGGGGCCGAACGAAGGGCCATGGATGGTGTGGACAATGATGGGCACGCCGGCGCGGGCGGCGGCCAGGCGCCCGAGGACGCCCGCCTTGCCGCTGTGCGTGTGGACGATCTCCGGCCGGCGGGAGCGAAACAATTGCGTGAGCCGGCGCGCGGCCAGCCAATCCTTCCACGGGTGCAGGGGGCGGACCAACTCCGGCACGATGGTCAGCAGCCCGGGGCAGGGGGCGAAGCGCGCCTCCAGCGAACCCTCCGGGCCGCGGGTCGGGCCGGAAACCAAATCGGCCTCGAGACCGGGTTTTTGGCGCAGGCCAAACACGGAGGCGATGGTGTTTTCCTGCGCGCCCCCGACAATCAAGCGTGTGATGACATGTGTGACCCGCATGCCCTGGATTACTATGGGTCAAAATCCGCGCAACTGGCGACGCTTTTCGCTGCTGGCGCACAGAGCATTTCCTCGTAGATCCTCCACCGCCCGACAGCGCCGCCTTGGGCGCGGCGGGGGGAGGCCTTGGCAGCGAGCCTGGTTTCGAAGTTTTTCAAGACTTCGGTTGCGGCGGCGCCGCCCTGGGGTCAGCGCCGGCCGGACGTCAACTCCTGGAGCCGGGCGCGGACGAGTTTGGCTTCGTCCGTCTCGGGCGGGGCGTTGGTAAGATAGAGTTCGCAGTAGCGGATGGCGGCGTTGGTGTCTTTTTTGCGATAGGCAATTTCTTGCAGGCCGTAATAGACAGGGTAGGCCGTGGGGAGGCCTTGTCTGAGGACTTCGTAATCGCGCTGCGCCTGCTCCAGCTTGTCGCGGCGCAAGTAAGTGACCGCCCGATTAAGCCGCGCATAAACGCGGAGGTCGGGGGTATTGTTGGTTTCCATGTCGATCGCCTGGGTCAGCAGGTTGGCGGCCTGGTCCAAGGCCCCGAGTTGGAGGCAGGCATAACCTTTGGAGGCCAGGGCCTGGGGGCTGTTGGGGTTGAGCTGGAGTTGGCGGTCGATGCAGGCGATGGCATTGGAGAAAAGGCCGGCGTTCATCTGGATTTGGGCGGCCGTCGCGAGCATGTACTCCTTGGCGAGGTCGTTGGCGCGGTGTTTTTTCAGGGCCAAGTCGATGCTGGCGATGGCGTTGGTGTAGAGCTTGGCGTGCATGTAAATCTGCGAAGCCATCACCAGGAGGTTTTCATCCTCGGGATGCTTGGCCAGGGCGGCGCTGATGCTGGTCACCGAGTTGGAAAGCACGCCGTAGCTGAGGTAAACCTGGGCCGCCGTGGCCAGCAGCGTGGCATCGCCAGGATACTTTTCCAGGGCCGCTTGCACGGCGGCCTCCGCCCCTTTGACATCAGCCTTGGTCAGATGGGTGGCGCTTTCCACCAGCAGCAGGTCCGGCAGGTTGGTCCGATTCAGGTCCAGCACCTGGCTATGGTCGTGGATTTCTTTAATCACGGCGAGGGCTTCATCAGGCAGGGCGCGCAGGATGCACATTCTGGCCAGCCACAGGCGGTTGGCGAGGTTATTCGGGGCCAGGGTCTTGGCCCGCGCGAATTGTTGGGCCGCCTGGCGGTAAAGCCGGCCCTTGGCAAACTCCAGACCCTGTTGCTGGCAGTATGTGGGCTCGTCAAACGGTCCGTTCCCGCTCAGTACCTTATCCCATCTGCGGTATGGGCCAAAGAGGTCTTCCACTGACCCTTCGGCCGGAGGCCTGAGTTCGCCGCCGTCCTGGAGGACCTTGTTGCACCGGAGATTGACCTGGGCAGCCAGGTTCTCGGGATTCAAATCCAGCGCCCGCTGCAAATAGCGGGCCGCCAGGGCCAGTTCACCCCCTTTTTGCGCCTCGACTCCCCAATAGTCGAGGGCGCGGGAGTAGAAGGTCCCGAGGATCACGGCATCACGGTTGGCCATTTTTTTCAGGTGCACCCGTTCCATCAGCCTGTCTAACCAGGCTGCGGCCCCGGGCGGGCGCTCGGTCGAGATGCCTGCCGCCAGAGACTTGAGCGTGCCCTGGTCCGCCCTGGTCCAGAAGGACTTATTTTCGTCCAGCAATGCTTTGGTGGGGGGCGGGGCCAGCAGGGTATTGGTCGGGCAGCGCGTCAGCTTGTAAACCAGGCCGTGGGGTTCGGCGTCGAAGAGCTCGAAGTAATAGCCGAAGCTCGGATGGAGGTAATACACCTGGTTGCTGGCAGCCAGTGTGAGGATCACTCGCATCAGGGGCACGTCCGGGATGAGCTGTTGAGAGTCCCTGGGCATGTTCACCGGCCAGCGGTTTGGATATTCTTTCTTCAGGAAGCGATGGTACTCAGGCATGGGCAAAGCGGTCGTGTCCACAAACAGGTAATCCTTGCTCTTGCCCTCCCGGGTGAGGAAGGAATGGATCAGGGCCAACCGCCGCGGGTCATCGCTGAGCAGGAGGGCCCCCTGGGGCGGGAGCGCTTGGGCTTGGAGGGCGGCGTATTGCTGGAGCATCGGGCCATTGGTCAAGCGGAGCTGGGGCAGGTTGCGCCACGCCATCAGCGCCGGCACGGTTGGCAGCAGCAGCCAGATGGCGCCAAGGACACACCCGGCGCGCAGCCGGGCGAAGGAGCGCCGGCGCGAGGGCCGGGAGGGGCCTCCGTAAACCAACAGGAAGTAGCCGCTGAAGTAGCCGACGCTCAACGCTCCCAGGTAGAACAGCGTGAAGCACGGCATGGCGAAGCCGCTGTTGCGGGGGCTGAAAATCGGGTCCAGGGCCACCCAAATGCAGGCCAGCAGGAACACCCCATGCACTACCCGGAAGGCCGCCGTCGTCAGCCAGATGCCCAGCCGGCTGTTGTCGCCAAAATACGAGGTCCAGCGAATCCCGAGCACGAAAACCGGGACCAGCGAAGTCACCGCCAGCAATAAGGCCTGCTGCTTGGAATGTGCGAAATAGTGGTAAAGGGTCGAGAGGGCGGCCTTTTGCAGGCCCAGGTTCCACTTCAACGCCGGCCAGAATGGCACCCGCGAGACATCGGCCAAGCTCTGGACCGCCGGGAGCAGGAAATAGAACGACAAGCCGGCCACGCCCCACATGGCCATGCGCGCCAGGAACCGGCCATTAAAGAAGCTCAGTCCTTTAATTCGGATGAGCGCGACCACGAAGACCGGCAGCAGGGCGGTCATCGCCCAATTGCCCGTCATGGCCAGGCCGTAAACGAACGCGCCGCGCGACAGCCAGGCTTGGCGGTCGCTGATGCGGAACTCCAGGAGGCAGCGGATGACGTAGGCAAAGAGCAACAGGTCGAGCATCTCGCAGTGATTGGCGAACGGCACCGCCGCCAGGTCACTCGCCTGCCCCGAGGCCGAGGTCGCATCCTCCCAGAACGTCAATTGCAAACCCAGAACCAGGACGGCCAGCACCGGGGGCAGCCAGGCGCTGCGGATCGACAGCAGCGAGAATTGGCTCTTTTCCTTTTCGCGTTGTTCCTGGGTGCGGTCATGTGGCAGCAGGGCCACCGAGCGCGCCAACACGGCCAGGGTCAATACCGCGCAGAGCGTCGAGAACAGGTTAACGGCCAGCGGGACCATCTGGGCGGGCAGCCGCCGCAGGGGCCACGTCAGCAGCCAGCACAGTGGCCCGCTCAACTCCGGTTGCCAGGTCCAGCCGGAGAGCTTGGCCACGGACAGCAGGCTGTTGAACGAGACCCAATGGTTGAGCGTAGCACCATAGACAGCCAAGGCGCCTGCCGCCACAAGCCAGGGCAGGATAACGGGGACGAATTTCTTCTTCGCTGAACCGGCTTCGCTTTCGTTCGTCATGCGCCTGGCCAAAGTTGCATCGACGCCGATGTGGTTGGCAAGTCTAGTTTGTTAATTTCGCGCTACGCCCGGCAGGGCGGCTTGCTCTTTCGACACGACTGACCGCCAGACGTTCAAGGGGGCGAAATGTAACAATCCAGGGCTTGCAGGGCAGCGGGCAGGATGTTACAAGCTTCTGACAAAGACCACAATCCGAGCGGTGCTCCGGGCCGGGTGCATGAACCCCAGGCGGCACCGGTGCACCAGGAGTAAAAAAATGAAGACCAAAGCAAGTGAGAAAATGGACGGGGAGGGCGGTCTGGGCGCCGCTTTCCTGGCGGCCAGGGCGGTTGAGGCGCAAGCGGAGGCTGAGGCGGCTCGCAAGGCAGCGCGCCGGGCAAAGGCCAAGCTCAAGGCCGCGCGGAAGACCTTCAGGCAAGCCAAGAAGGCGGCCAAGCTAGCCCGCCGGCAAGCCAAAGCCGCCGTCCAGGCGGCAAAGACGTTGGCGCGCGAAGACCTCAGGCCCGTCCAGGAGCAACCCCAGGCAGCCAGAAAGGCCCCGGCGCCCAAGGCCCGCCGCACCGCCCCTCGAGCGCTTCCGCGCAAGGCCCGCCGCCCTGCTCCTCGAGCGCTTGCGGCCAAGGCCCGCCGCACCGCTCCCCGAGCGCTTCCGCGCAAAGCCCGCCGCACCGCCCCTCGAGCGCTTCCGCCCAAGGCCGCCAGGGCCGTGCCGCCGACCGCTGCCGCTCAAACTAATGCCGCTGCACCCCCCGAGGGGACCGGGCTGAGGCCAGGGCCTGACTACGGCGTGCCCTAAAGGCACCCGCCTGGCGCCGACATCCTGGTCGGCTGGGCCCGCCAATTCGCCGGCGCGCCGCTAACTACTCAGCGCCTGTTGTTTCGTCCGGTCGCGCCAAGCCGGCTGGCCAACTCGGCGGCGCCTTCCAGGCTTGCGTTTCGCCTGTAACTGCTTTCTTTCAATGTCCACAAACCTCAATAGTGATGCGCCCGGAACACCCCGGCGGCCAAGCAGATTGCAAACCTGCGAAACGGCACACAAGAATGTCTGCGCGACGCCCTTGGGCTATGGGTGCCTGGCCGCTCCACTCGCAATGCCTGGGCGCATTTGTGGAACGGCAGACTAAGTACTGTGAGCCGTAAATACGGTGACGTATTTACGTCACCCAGTACTAAGGTACGGCCGTGATGGCGAGCAAAAAGGGGGCCGCCTCGGCCATGTTCGAGAGGTAATCGAGCGTCGTGATTTCGGTTTCCGGCATGGGGTTGACCCAGGTGGTGCGAAAGAGGCGCACGTGCAGTCCGGCCTTATTAGTGTTGTTCCAGACCACGATGCCGCGTTTGACCTTGGTGGGGGTGTCGTTGTCCGCGTTCCAGTCGCGCACGTCTTGGCCATAGACAATGGGGATGACTTGTTCCGAGCCATTGGCGTAGTGCACCACGTAGGAGCCAATTTGTGTGTCATCGGGCGAGGACCACCCGGCGGCATGAAGGAAGTGAAGCAGGCGGCAGGTCTGGGCCACCTTGATGCCGGTGATCTCCTTGGGGTAATGACCGCCGTCCGCCGTCAATCGGCGGCTGGCAAGCTGGACGATGCCGCGCACATCAAAGGCGACCTCCCCGAGTTGCAGCAGGCCGCAAGGCAGGATGTCCAGGGTGTTATTGGCCATGCCGGGGTGCCAGCTCTGCGCCATCGCTGCGTTATAATATTCGGTCAGGTCGATCAGGTTGGGCGTCGCTTGCGGGAGCCGCTCCGGGATCAACTTCGAGAACTCGCGCTGGGGTGAGGCCAGGACCAGCAGGTTCGGCGCCGGCAGGTCGAGCATGCTTACCACTTTGGCCTCGGGCGGAGCTTGGAACCGGAAACGGCTGGGCGAGGCGGGTGCCGGCGCCGTGCGGATGTATCGGTGGGATTCGGTTATCTTCAAGCCCGTCACCGGCAGGGTGTTGCCGGCGCTGAGCAATTGCCCGGCCCAGGGCGAAAGGTCCAGGCTCAGGCGCAGGACCAGGTGGTTCGAACTGCTGACCCAGGCGGTGACGGGGATTTGCGCACGCTCAGAAGGCCGGTCCCTCAGGTGCAGCGGGCCCAAGAGGGAGGAGGCGTCTTGTTTCCAGTGGATAATGTAGGCCAGCTCGCCCTCGACATTGGCGTGCCCGCCGAATTGAACGTCGTGCGCATCCCTGGCGAACCGATCCGGCGCCTCGGCGCCCAGGAACAGCCGGTAGAGCGGCAGCACGCGCATGGGACCGAGCTGGCGGGCCAGGGCAGGCGGCAGGTCGAAAGGCGTGACCTGGTAGAACTGCGCGTTGCGTTCATCCTCCCCGGGGTGGTCTTCGAGGGGAGGAGGCCGGTCGGGGGGCGTGCCGGGCGGGGGAGACATGGGGCCCGGGGGAACCTCGAACGGCCCAGGTCCAGGAGGTCTTCGCCATCGGGGGCCTAAGCGCAGGGCGCCTGGGGGAGTGTCGAACGAGACGTACTGCTGCAACGACGGGGCATAAAACCAGCACCGCCCTCCGTCCCGCACGAACCGCAGTTCGGTCCCTGGCGCGGACAAATCGCAGCGGATGGCAAGGTCGACCTTGTTTGGCTCCTCGAAGATCAGCGAGCCGGACCCGGAGACCGCGACCACCGTGCCGCCGAGCACCAGGTCGAACGTGCTCTGGAAGGTGTCCTGGTAAGCGACAATGTCGCGGTAGGCCAGGGTCAGGCCGTGGGCGGTGCGTTCCGCCAGCCGGGTTTGGTTGTAGCGAACGACCATGGGGCCGAAAACCAGGTAGCCCGCCAGCAGCACGGCTGCCAAGGCGAAGCCCAGGGCCATGCCCTTGCGCCCAGCTTTGCGTTGCCGCCGCACCTCCGCCTCGGGCATGTTGGTCTGGATCCAATGCAGGTCGAAGACCGCCGCGTAGATGCGGTTGCGCACCACCAGAACGCCGTTGACGCCCCGCACAATCCCCGAGAGGCGCAACACGCTCGCCAGCGGATTGGTCTCGTCATCGGCCACGCGCTGCCCGCTATGCAGCTTGCGATAGAGGTAGAGCAGCCCCCCCACGTCCACTTCGCTGCGTAGAATCCGCTCGCGCACGAAGATCAGGTTGTCATCCCGGTCCCGGGCCTGGCGGGACAGAAACAGTTGGCCGGCCAGGCGATCCACCGCCCGGACTGTGGGGAGCAATGGCGGGACCGCCTTGCCCGGAACCCCCTCATCCCAGGAGGGCCGCAACGCCTCGGCCAGGGCGCGGCACAGGCGTTGGGTCAGGTAAGGATGGCCCCCGGTCCAAAAGAGCACGCGCGCCAGCAGATGCCTGGCCGCCGGCTCATCGGTCCCCAGGCCCCTGGCCAGCGGCCCCGCTTCCAGGCCCGTGAAGTCATGTAGCTCGATCCGGTGCCCAATGTTGAAGGGGGTCGTGCGGGTGTCCCGGATCAAATCGTTGGGGGTCGCCACGCCCAGCAGCCCGAAGGCCAGCCGTTGGAAAGCCGGCTCCCGCGCCCGCCGGTTGTAGCACTCGCGGATGGCCGCGAAAAACTCGTCGGTCGAAAACGGCAGGCTGCGCACGACATCGATTTCATCGACAAAGATCACCACTTTGCTCGACAGCCGTTGGAGCACTACCTGCTCGAGCGCCGTGATCCAGCGCTGGAGCGGCCCCAACTGGGCATGCCCCTCACAAAAGGCCAGCAGCTCCTCCTCCAGGCTCAACTGCTGGCCCAGGCGCGAGAGCAACCCGTCATACCACTGCCCGATCGTCAGGTTTTGTCCGATGGCAGTGAGATCCAGCACGGCCACGGCCACCTGCTCCTGGCGCAGCCGCCTCACCGTGCGTACCATCAGGGAGGACTTGCCCATCTGGCGCGAGGTCAGGACATAGCAGAATTCCCCTCGCAGCAGTCCTTCCCACAGCTCCTTGTCGGCCCCGCGTTCCACGTAGCAGGCGGCGTCCGGCCGCAGCGTGCCCCCGGTCACATAAAAGTCGCTGCCGGCCAGGGCCGCGCCGCCAGGAGGGTTGCCGGAGTCTTCAGCCATAGAGGTCAGGGGTAGCTCACTGCCCTGGGCAAAAGTAACCAGACACGCCCTCCGCACTCCAAAAGAAGCCCGCCATCCGAGAGCCGCTTGCAAAAGTCCCGCCCCATGGAATAGCGGATTTCGGATTGGCGGCCCGGACGAGGCTCACGCCAGGTGTCTGCGGAGGTAACTCGCATAAAGCCGGCAGCGTGGGCGGGCCTCTTCCGGGATGTGCCCGACCACCAGCCCCGCGCTCCGCAGGCGGTCGAAACTCTCGGCAGTGGGGCAGGGCTGGTTATTCAACACCCCGCGCATCACCTCGGTTAGCGCGGCATCGCGCACCAGCAGCACGAGCATTCGGCGCAGGTGATCCCCATACCAGGCCTCGTCCCGCGCGGCCTGCTCTTCGAAGGCCTCGAAGCCGAGCTTCCGCGTGGTCAGTTCATAGAGACCGCGCCGGACCAGGTAGGGGTGGCCGCCGACCAGACGATAGAAGCGGCTCAGCTCGTCTTGCGACTTGAGCGGCGTGCGGTAGCGCCGGTTAAGCTCCGCCACTTGCAGCGGTGTGAAATCCTCCAGTGCCAGCCGCGTGCCGATGTTGAACGGCGATTGGTTCATGTCGGTGATGAACAAATGGGCCTCGGTGGCATAAACGATGGCAATCGTCAGGTTCGACCACGGGCCGCCGGGGTCCAGGGCGCGTTCGTTGTGCCAGGACCGGAGCAGGCCGAAGACCTCCGTGCCGAACGGGGTCACAAAGAGCCGGTCCACCTCGTCCAGCCCCCAGGCCAGGGGCGCGCCGATGCAGGCCAGGACTTCCCGGCGGAGGAACCGCTCGAAATTCGCATTGGGGCCCCGGCGCTGGTCCCAGCTCTCCGCGGGCGCCACCGGCAGGCCCAGTTGCTCGGCCATCGACTCCGCCATGGCCTGGTACAACCGGTCCACGGTCCGGAAACTTTCGGCATTGAATTTCTGCAAGTCGGTCGAAACCGCCTTCAGCCCCTGCTGCCGGGCGTGTTCCAGGCCCCGGGCCAGCAGTGAAGTCTTGCCTATCTGGCGCGCCCCTTTGATCAGGATGACGCTGTCCTGTTTGTCAATGGCCGCGCGCAGGTTGCCGTCCGCCGGCCGCGTGATGTAATACTCCGAGTCCAGCGGCACGGCGCCACCGATGCCTTCGATGGCCGGCGGGCGCGCCGGGCTGGCCGCGGGCGTGGCCGGGGGCGGCGAGGCCGCACGAGCGGGCACGCGCGCGCCGCCGGGTGGTTGCTCCGCCGGCAAGTGCTTGAGCGCCTCGCCCAGTTCGGTGGCCAGCCCCAGGCTGTCCTGGGGGCCTTCCCAAAGGAAATACTGGATGGGGTCCAGAATGCTGGCCAGGGGCTCGGGCAGCGGGCCGGTGTAGTTGACCCGAACGGGCAGCAAGCGGGGCCGGCCTTGCTGCAATTGCGCCGCTTCGTGCGCGGTTTCAACCTCGAAACTCAGCATCTCGCTTTGAATCGATTCCGCTGACAACAAGGGGATGAGGGCGTCTGCGGAGCGGATTCGTTTCTCGATTTCCCGCGCCCACTCCATCCCGACCGTCAGGCAGCGGTCTATAAAAATCGAGCAGCCGTTGCCCCCAAGCTGGCTGTCGATGAACCCCACCAATTCCCCGTCCGGCTGGCTATCGCGCTTATAGACCAGGACGACGCTGATTTTCCTCTCGGTTGTCATAGGACTGTTGAATGTTCAGAGCAGTATCATGCCGTTCATTTCCGAGCACCGGCCTGCACCCGGTCCCGCGTTTCAGGTTCCAGCCCGCCCCATCCTACAACCTCCGCGCCCAGGTTCAATATCTTTTGCGCTGCCTGCGCTGGTTTGGGCGCAAAAGACAAGCCGCGAAAGCTCTCCCAAAGCCTCAGCGGCGCGCGGACCACGATTCCGAATCGGGACGCTGTTACGCCGGCGCGGGCCGCTCTTCCGCGTCGGCCAGGTAACCGTCGCCCCGTCCCAACTTGTCGTACCAGGTGAACTTGAGGAGCAGCGAAGTCGCGGCGAAGACCGCGGCCGAGAGCCAGAACTGACGCCAGTGCTGAATGACCAGGTAGATGGGAGCCGCCACCATGGCGGTTTGCCAGACCAACCCGACCACGAGGTTGAAGAGGTCGCGCCGGAACTCCCGATTTGGCTGGAAGCCCGGCTGGCGGGCCCGGCACTTGGCCACGACCGGTCCCCAAAATCCCCACGGGCGCACATTCCGGTAAAACCGACCGAGCACTTCCTCGGGCTCCGGCTTGGTCATCAGGCACACGCTGATCGAGGCCGCCGCGCTCACGCCCAGAATCAGCAGGAAGGTGAACACTTCGTGCATAAGTGGGAAGGCGCGCGGAATCACCAGCGCCCCGCCGGTGCCCGCCACCATGCCCGCGAAGAAGCCGTGACCGTTAAACCGCCACCAGTGCCACTTGAGCACGTTTGGAATCACAAACGCCGGGATCAGCGCCGCCGTGATCCATTTGGTGACCGAATGCACGTCTTTGGTGACGAACCCGAAGCCGATGCCCAGCAGGATGACCGCGCTCGAGGTGAGCCATCCCAGCAGGACGTAGCGCCGCGGCGGCGCGCCGGGATTGATGTAGCGTTTGTAGATGTCATTCACCACGTAAGCCGCCCCCGAATTGACCGTCGAGACAAACGTGCTCATGAACGACGCCAGCAGGGCGGCAATCAAGACCCCCTTGAAGCCGACCGGGATATAACCGCGGTTCAAGACCCGCGGCAGGAGCTCCTCGAACTTGGCGTTCTTCCCCTTGGCCGCCACCAACTGCGCCAGGTCGGATTGAAAGAACACGATGGCCAGCACGGAAATGCTCGCAATCAGGAGAAATCGCGGGGCCAGCGACACCACCGCCATCACCAGGTTCTCGAGCGCCGCCTCGCGCGGGCTGCGGGTGGAGAGCACGTGTTGGATGGCGTAGTTGGGCGTCGGCCCCGCCAGGCTGACCAACACCCCTTTGAAAAACAACATGGCCGTGAAAAACAGGAACAGGGAGTAACCGTCGCCGCCCTGGCTGACCGGCTTGGCCACGCGGTCCTGAAGCGCCGGGATCAGGTGCGACCAGTCCAGGTTCAGCTTCCAACCGAAGAACAGGTGGTCCCAGCCCGGCGGCACGGCCGCCAGGAGCTGTTCCGGGCGAATCGTGAGAATCGCAATCGCCGCGATGCCGACCGCCGCGATGACCTTGAGCACAAACTGGATCAAGTCGTTCATCACCACGCTGTACATCCCGCCGACCACGCAATAGATGCCGGTCACCAACAGCATCGCCGTGCCGTAGGTCTCATAAGAGAAGTCCCACGGAAAAAAGGGTTTCGTGAACTCCGCAATGCCGCGAAACGCGTAGCAAAGAAACCCCACCACGTGTACCAGCGCATACGCCACCACGCTCAAATAGGCCAGTTCCGCCCCCCGGCTGTGGCCGAACCGGGTGCGCATCCACTCCGCCCCGGTGAGCACGTTCGAGCGCCGCACCCAGGTCCCCAGGTAAATCATCCGAAAAACGACGCTGAACAAGGGCCAGATCCAAAGCAGCCACACCCCTTTGACGCCATAAATGAAAAACATCATCACGAACCACATCGTCCCGGTGATGTCCACGCCGCTCGACCCGTGCGCCACGCCGATGATCCACCACGGCAGACTCTTGCCCGCCAGGAAATAAGACTCGGCGCTGCGCGAGGCCTTCTTCGCCACCCACCAGCCAACCACCGACATCAGGATGAGGTAAAGGACGATGATCGTCAGATCTACGGGGTGCATGTCAGAAAGTCCCAAGTCCGCAGTCGCTACGCCGGACAGGAGCGCAGGTATCCGAGCAGTTCCGGGAAACTGCACGTCGCCACGCAGCAGTACTTGTCCGCCCCGCCGTAATAGACAAAGAGCCTGCCGTCAATCACCACCGCCCCGCAGGCAAAACAGCAGCCGGGGTAGAAGCCCTCCAGCTCGTAATCCGCCTCCGGCTGCAACAGCCAGTCGGGCGTCCGGTGCCGGACCCGGCCCGGCTCCTCCAGGTCCAGCAGCAGCGCGCCCAGGCGGTAAAACTTGTCCGGGCCGACGGCATGATAGAGCGTGAACCACCCATGCGGGGTCTTGAGGGGCGGGGTATTGAGGCCCAGCTTGAACGCTTCCCAGGGGTACCTTTGCTTGACCAGCAACCGGCTCGGAGCGGCGGGAAAACCGAGCAGGTCGTCCGCGAATTTGATCCAGGCGCAGGCCTGCTCCGTGCCGTAGGCCGGCCCGACCCACTCCAGCGGCCGGTGCACCAGCACATACTGGCCCTTGACCTTCTCGGGAAACAGAATCGCGTCGCGGTCATCCAGCAGCGGGTCCGTCAGCCAGCCCGCGCGAATCCACGACTTGAAATCTCTGGTCAGGGCCAGGCCGGACAGGGTGGCATTGAGCCGCAGGCAGCGCGGAAACTCCTCGGGACACCCCGGTTTGAGATAACGGGCGCGCACCCCCGGAATCCAGAACTGCCCGAACGGAAAATGCCGGCAGGCGTAAGTCACGTAAAACCACTCCCCCATTTTGACCATCCGCGGGTCCTGAATCGTCGCCCCGTCGAAACCCTCGACGCTCGGACTGAGGCACGGCTGGTCGCTGACGCGGGTAAAGTGGAAACCGTCCCGGCTCGTGGCCAGCCCGAACCAGCACTTGTATTCCGGCCCCGATTCGGCGGCGCGGTAAAGCAGCACGACCTCCCGCTTTTGCTCGTCGTACCAGGCCGCCGGGTTAAACACCGCCAGGTCCTCCCAAGCGTGGTCGGGATGCGGCTTGAGGATCGGGTTCCCTGCAAATCTGTGAAGTTTCATTTCAAACCTACTGCAAGAGCACGAGCCGATAAAACCGGTGCCCCTGGCCGGCGAGGTTGTCCTGGACGGTCAGGGTTGGCCCGGCGGCGGTGAGATTGGCGCCGAGCTGCGCCCAGGCGGGCGCGGCCAGGTCATCCTTGTATTCCACCCGATAGGTCCGCCCGGGGATGACGCTGGCCTGGAACACGACGGCCCCATCGGTCTGCGCGACGGGCCCGCCCATCTGCGGTGCCGGCGGAGGGCCCAGCCGGTTGCTGGCCCGGGGCGTCCAGTTGGTCATGAAGTAAATGCCGCTGGTGTTGCCATCCGGAAACAGGCCTTGACTGACGTTCGGCAGTTGCGCGCCGAAAACGACGGTATGCTGCGGCGTCAGGTCGGGGGCATACAGCCCAATGGCTTCCCCCAAGCGGCTGAGCTGGAAGTTGGCGTGGAGGTCCCCGTTCGTGCCCAACCCATTCTCGCTGGTTTCGTTGTCGGCCCAGACCAGGAGGAAGCCGCCTGGCTGGATGACAGTATTGGCTGGAATCTGCCACTTGGCCGGCTGGCTCAGAGTGTCCGTGAGATAGTAGCCGGCAAGGTTCACCGGGGAATTGTTGGGGTTGTAAAGCTCGAACCAGTCCTTGAAATGTCCATCCACCGGGTCGGGAAAGCCGCCCGGGGCGTTGTTTTCGGCCATCCACTCGTTGATGACGACGGCCCTGGCGGCGAGGGCGCCCAGGTTGGTCACCGTAATGGAGGCGGTGGCGTTGGCGAGGAGGCCGCCGGAGTTGTCGAGGCCCTGGGCGGAGAGCAGGTTGATGTAGGAGGGCAGCGGCACGGTGAGGGTCCAGTTGGTGAAGCTGGTCCAAGTGAGTGGATAGACGACGCCGTTAACGGCGATGTCCTTGACGGTCAGCGGCGCGGTGCCGGCGAAGGTGAGAGGGTTGTTCGTGGTGGCGAAACCGGCGCCGCCATGGGTGGTGATAGCGAAGGGGGCCGTGGGGGGCATTCGGCTGCGGATGAAGTCGGCGCGCTGCTGGAGATAGTTCACCACGCCGCCCCAGTCCTGGCCGAGCAAGCCGGCATAGCGCCTGGCCCACGGGCTGAGATGGGCGGTGTTGATCGTGGTCGTCATGAGATCGAGCAGGTGGCTGTAGTAACGCCGGTAATTGTCAGGGAGCGTGGCTATCTTGTACGTGTTCGGGGAGCTCGTGCCCGGGAAACCGTTGTTGACGGATGCCACAAACGTGAAGTCCTGGTCCCACAGGACGCCCAGCGCTTTGCCGTCGCCGGGCCGGAAGTAGATCATGAAATTGTGGTTCAGGCCGGCCAGGAACGTGTCCACGTCCCCGGTGAAGGCCTTGAAGGCCAGCGTGCGCATCCATTGGTCCAGGTCTAGCAGTTGGCTGGTCCGGGCGACCAGGTCCGTGCCGGTCAGGCTGAAGGCCTGGTTGAACGCGATCAGTTGGCTGTAATCATCCAGGTCGGCGTGATTCTGCTGCAGAAAGCTCCACCGGTAGTTCTCCGGGTCGTCGCCCCAGTCCTGGATGTCCACGTTGATGACGTCGTCCGGTTGGGGCAGTTTGGGCGCCTGGGGGTCGCCCGTGGCGGTGGTGAGCGGGTAGTAGTATATTTCGAGCTTGTAGAGGTTGCCATTGCCGCCATTTTTGAACTGGTTATCGAAATAGTCGCCGTCGAAGGAGGACATGCGCATCATGCCCGTGCCGTCTTGCTCGGCCCTTGGGGCAAAGACCTGGACGAGGTCGCAGTCCAGACCCAGGAGCCCGCCGGCATGGTTGATCGCGTGCCAGAGGAGTATCTCGTCATGCGTGCCGCCCAAACCGGAGTAGCCGCCGGAGCGGTCGAGAGTAAAGTTGTTCTGAACGCCGCGAAAGAGTTGGTCCGCGTTAAGCCTCACCGCGAAGCCCGCGCGCGAGGGGTTGTCGCGGCCCCGCTCGCTGGACTGCAGGTGCACGCCAACGTCATAGAAGACCTGGCACTCGTCGTACACCACCGTCAGGCCCAGATGGTCGTTGCTCATCACGTTGGTGTGCGCGTGCAGCAGGTCCGCATCGGCGGCGGTCATCAGCAAGCGGAGGCGATGCAACTGGGTCATCAACGGTTTGCCTTCGTCCACTTTAAATAACGCGCGCGAGTCGGGGCCGCGGGCGGGGAAAGTCGAGAGGGCGCCCAGGCCGTCGGCGGCCTGGACATAGAACTGCACGAGCGCGCCCGCGGCTTGGCCGGGGATGGCGCCGGAATAGCCCAGGTAGCCGGGCCAGGCGGCGGCTCCTTGCGGGAGCATCGGCGCACTTTGCCAGGCGCCGCCATTGACGGACCACCAAAGGGTGACGGTGCTGACGCCTTGGGGGTCACTGGCGCTTACGCTCACCGTGACCGGCGCGTTGGGCTGGGGGATCACCGGGCTGTGGCCGAAGCCGGCGAAGGTGGGGCCGATGTTGGTGGCATAAACCGAATTGCGCGCCCCCGGCGTCCCGTGCTGCGAAGGCATCGGGAGGAGGGTCGTTTTGGCCGCCCGGTCGAAATAAAGGCGCGTGTTCAGGCGATTGTTGCCGGCCAGCCATTTGGCACGGAAGGAAATCTGGTACACGCGCCCGTCGGTCACCGCCCGCCCGCCCGCGTAGGTGGTTTCCAAATGGTTGTGCATGTGCTCGGTGGCGCCGGTCGCGACCAGGTGCAGGACGTGGTTGGCCGGGTCGTCCGGGTCCACTTCGACGCGGCTGTGGCTGTGGTCACCCAGCGCGCGCCAGGCCGTCAAACCGTTTTCGAAAGAGCCGTTTTGGAGCATCTCGATCGGGCCGGTATCCGGGGACTCGACGACGTGGAGGTCATCGATCAGGCACTCGCCGGCGTCCAGCAGGCCCATCACGAACTCGTTCCACAGGGTGGGCCCATTGATGGTATTGGCCGCCACGGCCCGATACGTGTAGTTGCTCCAACTGGAGCGGCCGGATTCATTGCTCGCGGCCCAGGCCTCCGCCTGCGAATTGTCCGCCCACGGGTCGCGCAGTTCGAGGCTGCAGCCGCCGCCGTCCGCGTAGCCCGGCCAGCGCCCGCCATCGAAATAGCGGACTTGATTGGCGGGATTTCCCGCCGGGTCGCTCAAGACCACCGAGTCGCCGTGATGGGAGAGCTTGCCGGCAAACGGCCCCGCGACCGTGAGGCCAGGGTAGTTCGCCTGCATGAAGGCCACGTCCTTCGCGATGACCAGGTAGCCGCCCGCCGGGATGAGCGTGCCCGGGGCAAAGCCGAATTGGATGCCGCCGGCCAGCGCCCAGCCGCCAAGGTCCACGGCGTTGGTGCTGCGATTGAACAGTTCCACCCACGATTCGGGCGAGTTCTGGACCGGCTGGGCGACAGACAGTTGGCCGTATGTGCTGACTTCGACCCCCAAGGCCATGTCCGCGGCAATGGGATTGGTGGTAAATTGGTGCACCTCGACCGCGAAGAGGTTTGTCCCGGCCAGCAGGTTCGTCACCGGCACGGTGAACGGCCCGCTGTAAGTCGGCGTGGCCACGCCCACGCGGGAAAAGTTGGTGTAGTGAATGTCGCCCGCCGGCATGTTCTGCCGGTAAATCTCGGCGCCATTGAGGTAATAGACGGCGCCGTCGTCCACGATGGGGTGCAAGCTCAGTTGGGCGCTGCCGGCCGGACCGGGAAACAAGAACGGTGTGCGGAAATAATAAGTGATAATCGGGATGCCGTCGGCGGTATCGAGGGGGAGTTCCGTGTTTTTCGGCGCGGGCAGCACGGCGGGCGTGTTGTAGAACAGCGCCGGCGCGGCCGGCCAGGCGCTGTCATCGTAGCCGGGCGCCTGCCACGCGCTGCCCAGGTCCACGCCCAGGGCGTGGTATTTCCAGGCATTGGTGATGCTGATGAAGATGTTCGTGCCGTAGGTCGCCGGCGCCGCGGGCAGGACGGGGCCGTGATACATGATCTCGTTGATGACCACCTCGCCGTGAAAGACAAAATGATTCGACGCCCCCGGGGTAAGGGTGGTGGGGAACAACCAGGCGCCCGTCGCGTCCGGCCAGCGCGCGCGCGCCTCGGTTTTGGCCACCACGGCATCCAGGACGCTGCCGCGATCGGCGCTGTAAAGGAATAGCCGGTCCCCCGCATCGGCGCCAAAGCCCAGCGTGGCTTCGGTGACTTGCACCAGCGCGCCCGCCGCCAGCGTCTGGGGCGGGAAGACGTACTCGTTGTTGGTTGCGCTGCCGTGCCGCGCGAGGACCAATCCGCCAAGGTCGAGGCTGGAGGCGCCGTAGTTGATGAGTTCGAGCCAGAACGCGCCGTTGGTAGCGGAAGCGATTTCATTGAGAGCGAGCGCGATGGGCGGCAGCGCCAGGATGTTGGTGGTCGTGAGGGAAAGGTCCGCCCCAAACAATATATGGTTGGCTCCGCCGGCGGCCGGGTGGATTTCGACGGCGAGCACGTTCGTGCCGGTGACGAGCGCCGTGTTCGGCAGGTTGAAGGGCCCGAGATAAGTGGAGGCCGGCACGTTCGTCACCGCGAGTGTGGCCGCGGTAACTGTCCCGGTCGGCATGTTCCAGCGCAGCACCTCCGTGCCGTTCAGATAGACCACCGCACCGTCCGCGATGACGGTCCGGAGCTGGAGCGCAGCGAGCTGGGGCGCCACCCCCAGGGCGAACTGCGTGCGGAAGTAGTAATTGGTCCAGCCCACGGGTAAAGTCGTATTGGTGGTGAAAAGCTTCCGGGCGGCGCCGGACAGGTTCACGCGGAAGCCAGCGGGATTGGGGCTGGTGCCGTCGTTGACCGTAAAGAAATCGAGGGTGTTGACGCCGGCGACGAAGCCGTTCGTGAGCGTGAAGTTGCCGCTCATGGAGGAGAAGCCGACAAAGGTGATCGGCTGGGAGACGCCGTTGAGCAGGACGTTGGTGAGCCTGTTATCGGCCCCGACGCTCATCGTGAGCGCGGCGGTGGCGGGGTTGAACCCGTCGAGGCTGAAGGTGGTGCGGTAGTTGTAGTCGCCGCCGGCGACAGGGGTCGCGCCCGGGTTCACGGGACCGAGCCAGCTCGATTGGGTGTTATTCGCAAGCCAGTTGGGGTGATTCTGGATCACCGTGGCCGCGGTGGGCGGGGGTGGCTGGACACTCTGCGCCGATAGGGTGAGCAGGTAGTGGGGATCAGCCGAGCCCGGTGCCAGCACGGTCCCATCCGCGCCCACGCCCGTGCTGAAAACGGTCGGCACCGGCTGGGGGTCGCCCAGCGGCGGCACCGCGTCGCCCGCCTGGAAAAGGGCTTGCCCCGCAGGCCAGGCGCTGTCGTCGAATGCCGCCTGGCGCCAAACAGTGCCCAGGTCATTGCCGGAAGCCTGGAACTTCCACGTCCCGTCGATGACCAGCGGGGTGGTGTTGGTGACCTCGAAGAGCGTGAGCGCGAAGTTGCGCCGGCCCGGCGTCCCGCCGACCCGGGCGCTCACCGTCCAGTTTTCCGCGGCCTCGCTCGCCGCCTCTTCATCCCGCTTGGCCAATGACACGCCCGAGCCATCGGGGCCAACCGGCCAGTCGCCGTCCACGCCGTAGCTGACGCTGTCCATCAGCCGCTGGTTGTTGTTGAGCAGTTCGAGTTTCTCGCCGGAATTGGAGAGGCGCCCGGCATAGGGTCCGAGCACGTTGGTCAACCCGGTGGCCGCCATCAGGTCTGAAGGCGAGGCCGCCACGACCAGGTAGCCGCCGCCCGGAATGACCGTGTCCTGAGCGAAGTTGAACTCGACGCCCCCGGAGAGCGACCACCCCGAGAGGTCGACGTCCACCGCCATCTGGTTGTGCAGTTCCACCCATTCCAGCACCGGCCCGTTGCTGGCCGGGTGGTACATGAGCTCGTTGAAAACCACCACGCTGTCGGCCCGGGTGGCGGGCGCGGCGGCGACCAGGAGGAATAGAACAGCGGCGAGCCAACCGCCCCCGAACCGCCGCAACGGCGCCTCGCGGCGGGGTGGGCTCGGGGAACGCGGAGAAAGGGACCTCTCAGTCATTGGCATTTCTGGGCTGTGATCATACGGGAAAGGTAGGGCAAGTCAAGGAAAAGTGCCGCCGAGCGAGCGGGCTGTGCCGTTGTTTTTAAACCGCGGCCCGGCCAGTTTTTTGGCAAAAATGGCCAATGTGGCCAATCCAGGCAATGTGGCCAATGCAGTCTTCCGCTCGGTTGCGGCATCCCAGCCTGATCCAGCGCCTTCCGGAAATTCTAACGAGGCACAGCCGCAGACCCCGGGGCGCAGTTGGGCAGACCCGGCCGCCGGAAGCTCGAGGGCGAGAAGAGGGAAACAAACCTGCGGTTCGGAGAGAGGTTCATTGAGAATTGAGAATTGAGTAATGGTCATTGGTCATCGAGGCTTCGCACGCCCGGGGTTGAAAGGCGAGATTGAGGATAAACCTTGCCGTGGAACCGATTTGCTCGGAATCCGAGGAGCGGCCGGGTTGGGCCACGGGTGACAGAGCAGGCCAGCTCGCGAGCATAGTTTTCCCGGGAATCTCGCGCCGTTGGTGCTCCTGGACCGGCCCGCTTGGGGCGGGCGCGCGCCCGCCAGCGATTTCAGGCGGCCCGGCGTTGGTAGTGATCATGCCGGCCACCAACTGCCGGGAACACGACGACGTTACCCTCCTGCGGCAGTTGAATCCGCCGGGGCTCGGGCGCATCTTTGTCCAAAACCCAAGTGAGTGCGCCGGCGGTGATAATACGCAAAATAGCTTTCCAGCACCTCGGTGAGTTGCTGCGCGGTCCAGGCGGCCGAGGGTGAATCGGTCCCATTGAAATGCAGCACCTTGCAGCGTTGGTGGGCCAAAACGAGGAACACGTAGAGCACCCGGAAGGTGGCTGTGGGGACGGTAAAGAAGTCCACTGAAACCAACTCCTTGGCCTGGTTCTGAAGGAAGCTCTTCCAGGTCTGATCGCGGCGGTAGCCGCGAGGCCTGGGGCGGCACCTGCGGACGGTGGAATCTGACACGGTGATGCCGAGTTTGGCCAGTTCGGACTGGATGCGCTTGCTGCCCCAAGTTGGATTGCTGGACCACATTTGGCGGATGAGGGTAACCCGTTCCCGGTCCAGGGAGGGGCTCCCGGCGCCGGTCCGAGATTTCCAGCGCCAGAGCAAGCGAAAACCCAGGCGGTGCCAACCGGCAACGGTCCGAGGCTGAACCAGCACCGGCGACCGGTGCCACGTGGGCCAGAATCGCCGGAGCAGCGCCCAGAGGAACCGATCCGAACTGCTGCGCCTGGGCTTGGGGGCTGGGCGCCGCAGCACGGCCAGTTGATGGCGCAGAGCCAGGTTTTCCAGCATCAATTCCCGGCGAGATTGAAGGCCGGGGCCGAGCGTACGGAGGACCAACGAAAGCAAATGGGACCTCGGTGAGAAATCTGGCAGCCCGCGGTGAAAAATCAACCGCGCCGCCGAGCGACGGGTTTTTCGCTACCCCGAGGTTCTCTCGGGCCATTTTGAGAATCAGTTCGCGTACCGCTCCAGGAGTGGGTGGCCGACCAGGTGTCCGTCTGCCAGTGCCATCGTATTTCCGCGCAACTAACCGCCGATGCCACTTCAGGAGCGTGTGCGGGCTTACCAGGGTGGCGAACGTCTTGAGCCTGTCCGGACCGATTTTCCTGGCTTTGGCCGCCGGTCTGCGGCGTTGGTCGTCGTTGAAGCGGGGCGTTCTGCCCAGTTGTTCTCTGAGGACTCTGACCTCCTCCTGGAGGTATTCGATCACGCTTTGCTGGTGACGGCTAATCCACCCGGCCATGCACAGGAGCAGGGATTGAAGCTGGTTCATGACCTGAGCATGCAATGGCAGCAGGCGCTCTAGCCAGAACTCCCACCCTGCTTGGCCAAAACCCTGCACGGCGACTCCTCAGAGGTTCCAGGGCAAAACGCGAGTCTTCGGACACTACGCGGTCGAACATCCGCGCCCCGCACGGCTTGTGCGCCGCCTGGCCTCGCAATCCCGCACGTGCGGCTGCGCCGCCCGCGAGCGAGCTGCTGCACCACAAGCCGAGACGGGCGCCGCCAAAGACTAGAGCTTCACGCGGAAGAACATCGCAGCACCCGCGGCGTTCGTCCGGTAGAACGGAGCGGTGGCGCCGGGCACCGGGTCGTACGGGCCGCTGACGCTGGTGGACCAGAGCAGCGTGCCCGCCTGCCAGGTCAGGTCAATGTTCGTTCCCAAGGGCCGCATGTTCAGCAGGACGGGTCCATACACGTTGAAGCTCTGGTTGCGCTGGCCGGCGGCGTAGATACTGGCCGCCTCGTGGGCCTCGAGCGCCCTGCGCCACACCCCCACGTCGTCAACCGTGTAGGCGCCGGCAACGCCGTACACGCCCGTGGGGTCCTGGCCGATGATGACTGGATTGCCCGAATCCAGCGTCCCCAGACCGACAATGGACCAACTCTCCGCCAACACGCCATCCACATAGACCGAGGCCCTTTGGAGCCCGCGGTCGCACACGCCCGTCACCTGGTGCCAGTTGCCGTCATGCGTCACCGGGCTGCCCGCGAGGGGATCGCGCAGGTAGGTGCCCTCGTTGGCCGTGTCCGCCAGCGAACACTCTATCTTGCCAGCGTCGTCGGTAAACACCCAACCAAATTGCCAGGTTGAGTTGATGGCAGTGCCGATCATCGGCAGGTCGTTGGGCAGACCCGTGTATTTCACCCAGAAAGCGACCGAGAAACTGTCGGCCAGCCCGAAAGCCAGGTCGGGATACGGGCCGACCGAGACATAGTTGAAGGTGGTGCTGGACGGGTCGGTGTTGACGTAAATGGCACTGGCGCCAAGCCGGCCCGGGACGAACGTGGGCTGGCCGTTCGCGGTTCCATCGTTGCCGCGCCCGGAGGAATCAGTTACCTGGTTGCCCTCGAAGGTCAGGTGCAGCACCAGCCCGTTGGTCAGATTCGCAAACGTCGGCGGCGGCATCACCGTCAGCGTCGCCGCGGCGCTCGTGACCGAGCCGGCGGCGTTGGTGACCACGACCGCATAACTGCCCGCGTCAGTATAGTAGCAATTGGTGATAGCCAGCGTGGGTGAGGCCGCGCCGGGGATGTTCGCGCCATTCTTATTCCATTGGTAGCTCAAGGGCGAGCTGCCTATGGCGCTGGCGGTGAAAGTGACCGGCTGGCCCACTGCGGCGTCGATCACGCTGAGGGGCTGCCTCATAAACATCGGCGGTGTGCCCGGCACTATCGGCACGACGGCTTTGAGGTCCACGCGCAATCCCGTCGGGTTCGGCGTGGCCGGGGCGTTATTGACCAGGAAGTCCAGGATGTTCTTGCCGGCGACCAGTCCGTTGGCCTTGGTCAGCGTAAAGGGTGTGAAACTGCTGAAGGCGCCGCAGGTCAAGCCGCTGCTGACGCCGTTGACCAGGATGTCCGTGCCGGAATTATCAAGCGCCCATGCGCCCACGATGCGGACGCTGCTCAGGTCATAACCGGTCAGATCGAACGAGGTCTCGTACGTGTAGCTCCCTTCGTAGTTGCCGTTGTACGCCGCGGCCATGGGCGCTATCCATTCGGAATCGGGGCCATTCACCACCCAGACGCCGGACTGGATGGGCCATCTGTTGTTCACTACAATCGCGTCCGGCCCCACGTAGCTCGGGTCAGCGCTCACCGACAGTATGTAGTGCGGGTCCGTCACTCCGGCGGGCAGCAACGTGCCGTCGTTTGCCACGCCTGTGCCGAAGACAACGCCAGGAATAGGGCGGCAGACGACGAGAATGGCCGGTTGGCTGTTGGTGCTGCCCACGGAGTTGGAAACGTTCAGGAGGTAACTGCCCGAATCGGCATCCGTTACATTGGTCAGGACCAGCGTCAGGGTGGTCTGGCCGGGGATGGCGGCCCCGTCTTTCTCCCACTGATAGCTCAGCGGCGCCGTGCCCCGGGCCGCGGCGGTGAAGGTGATCGTATCCCCGACCACTGCGGTCTGGCTGACGGGCGGCGTGGTTATTGTCGGCGGGATGCCCGGCGGGATGCGCAGGTTGCTCCGGATGATCTCGACGCGCAGGCCCGTGTAGCCGAGAGCGTCGTTCTGAACGATGAAGTCCAGGTTGTTGGGGCCGGCGACCCAGTTTAAGCTGGTGTTGGTGCCGTAAATCGCGAAGCCGGTGTAGTAGGTCATGCCGAGGCTTTTCGGATTGCCGGTCGAGTGGCCATTGACCTGGATGTCCTGGCCGGCGTTATCGGAGGCCCACTGTCCCTGGATGACGAGCGTGCTGGGGTCGCGGTCCGTCAGGTCGATCACGATGCGATAGGTGTAAGAGCCGCCGGCGCTGCCGACCGTGTTGAACTGCGGCCCAATCCACCTCGAGGTGGCGGTGTCCGCCAGCCAGGCGCCGGTGCTGATGGGGAAGACGGTGGAATCCTCGACAATGGCATCGGTCGAACCGGTGTCCGGGTTCACGATGATCTGATAATGCGGGTCGGTGGCGCCGTCGGCGACCGCGACGCGGTTGCTGTCCACGCCGGTATTGAACAAGTCCGGGATCGGCTCATAGACGGTCAAGTGGGCGGCGGCACTGGTGACGCTGCCGAAGTTGTTGGTAATCCGCAACGAGTAATCGGCCTCGGCGGGTTTCTGGATGTTGTCCAGGGTCAGGACCGGGGTGGTTGCGTCTGCCAGGTCCGCGCCGTTCTTGAGCCACTGGTAGGCGAGCGGCGGGCTGCCGACCCCTTGCGCCCAGAACGAGGCGGAGTCCGCCACGGACAGCAGGACGGGTCGGGGATTGCGGGTGACGAAGGGCGCCGTGCCGGGGGCGATGTGAACGACGGTGACATTGTCCAGCAGCGCGGTCGAGTCGCCACCCCCCGGGCTGCTCTTCACAAAGGCCAGTTCGAGGTCCGTATTCGTGGCCGTGAACACGTCGCTATAGACCTCATAGTACGGGCCGCTGCCCACCGGCGTGATGGCGTGCGCGGCGAGGACGGTCGCACCCCCGACCCTGACTTCGATCCCGGGCGTGGGGCCCGAGCGCGCGTTTTCATAATAATGGACGGAATAAGGTTCGCCCACGGTGAACCCGCTGACGGTCTGGTGCAGCACAGTCTCGCCTTGAATGAAGGCGACCTGGGCGCCGTTGGGGATGGTGCCATTGTCGGCGAAGGGGGAGCGGCTGTCGGCAATGGGGTTGATGCCTCCGCCGGTCGGGGCGTCGAGTGTCCAGCCGGTAATGGGTCCGTTGACAGCGCCGCCGGTATTGTTGTTGCCGCAGTAGCCCGGCCAGGCGGAGAAAGAGTCGAGTTCGAAGCTGGGGTTGGCCAGGGCCATGCCGACGACGAGCCGGGCGACCGCGCTGGTGACCAAGCCGACGGAGTTGGAAACCACCACGTCGTAATTGCCGGCGGTGAGATCCGAGGCCGCAGCCACCGTGTAGGTCGCGTCCTGGGCGCCGCCGATGTCCGCGCCGTTAAAGCGCCACTGGTAGGTGGGCGCGGGGAGGCCGTTGGCGACGACGGTGAAGTTGACCGTCAGGCCCGGGGACACGACGGCGGTTTGGGGCTGGGCCACGATGATGGGGGCCACGTTGCGGCTCACCGCCTCGCGGTTGCAGAACCCGCAGACGTGGAAGCTCACGTTGGCCGCGTTGTTGACGGGCGTGAAGTTGAGGGTCGCCGTGCCGGTGTTGTCCGCCGTGTAGCGGTAGGAGATGCGGATGCCGTTGTTGAGGCCGAATTGGTCCTGTTGAACGGTCAGGCGGTCGTCGCCCACGCTGAACGTGGCCCAGCGCGCGTCCAGGCCCGGGTCGTCCCAGGCGTAGGAGAAGATCGTTGCTACATATTCGGTTCCGGGGGTCAGGCCGTTGAGGGTGATGCTCTCAGAACTGCCCACGGGAATCGAGTAGCCATAGTCGAAGTTGTTGGCCAACTGGGCGCTGTCGCCCGTGATATTGTTGGGCTGGTTGGCGGGCCCAGAGCTCAGCCAAGTCGTCGAAAAACTGCCGGCCACCGCCGGGGAGTTGCCGCCCAAACCGGTGAAGGGGACGCCGTTAATCGTGAAGTTGATGTTGTTGCCGAACTTGTAGGCGTGGGTGTAGTAGAGGCTGGAGTCCAGGCCGGAACTGGCATCGTCATTCCACGCGTCCACCACCCACCGGCCGCTGCTGGGGGCGATCTGGAGATCGTCCACCAGCAAGGTGTTGTCGGTGAGGGTATCGTTCATCAGGCCCAGCACCTGCGAGGTGGCAGTGGCGGTGAGTTCAAAGGCGATGTACCAATAGGGATTGGCGCCGCCGGCCGAGTGGATGCTCATAGCCATGACTTCCGTGCCGTCGAGCAAGATTCTCAGGTTGGGCGCCTGCCCGCCGCGCGCGTTGGCCCGCAAAGTGACTTTGTAGGTCGTCCCGACCGTCAGGCCGGAGATGGTGGTGCTCAGGGTGGTCGCAGCGGTATTGGCGCCCGACTGGATGAAGGCGACCTGATTTCCAGCCGGGACCGCTCCGTTGTCCGCAAACGGGCTGCCGCCTGCCGGGTTAAGGCCGGCGCCGTTGGCCGCGTCGACGGTCCAACCGGTAATCGCCGGCGGGGTTTGGTCGCTGATATAGCCGGGGTACACCGTGAAGGTGTCGGCCTCGAAGCTGGGGTTGGGGATGGTTTGGGCGCGAGCAGCAGCGCCAGACAAGAGCACTGCCGCGCTCCCGACTGCCGCAAAGGCGGGCAGGAGCCTGGATAAGCGTTTTGAAGTGCGGTTCATAGTTTGGTTAAGTTTGCGTATCGTGGGTTTGACATGACGAATCACGTGCCTCTCCCGCCGGAGAGTCTGCCGGCGACCCGACCGTGGCTGCACAGCGATTCATAGGATAATCCCTATTCAACCAACAACCGGCCCAATCTGTCAAGGCAAAAAAAAGGGCGCCCATTAGAGAGCCGGGCGGATTCAAGAAATAGAGCCTCGATTGGCCAGAGCGCTGTGGCGAAGGTCAAACACTACAACGCCGACCAGGAGAGCCATCACCGACGCAAGACACTCCAGGAGGAGTTCCGCGCCCTTTTGAGGCGTCAGGCGGTGCGGTTCCATGAGCGTACGTCTGGGACTGACTGAGTGGCGCCCGCCCTTTCAGGGGAATGGCCCGCCTGGCGCGACCAGACGAAGCAGGGTCTGAGTAATTACTTATTGACGAAACCTTCTTCTTCATCTTTCTGACCCCATTTTTCTGACAAGAAGCAGGCTCTGAGTAATTACGTATTGACAAAACCCGCATTTTTTGCTCTCCTTTTACCGCAAGGCAGCAGCGGGTTGAGCCAGGCGCCGCCTGCTCCCTGCGTTTCCTGGCGGGCGGCGTCCCTCGGGCGGCAAATGAACGTGTGCTGGCAAGGCACCGACCGGGCGACAACGGGGTTTGGGAAAATGACCAGGCTCCGGTTGCACAGGGAAATTGCGCGCCCGTTTGCCTCTGCCCCCCGGCGTGGCGCGACCGCGCCGGCCCATCCCCGAATGGCAGGGGCGCGCGCAATAAGACCCCGCCTTGTCGGGATCGCGTCCCTCGATTTGGACCGGTCCGTTCCGGCCCTCGGCCCTCAGTTCCCGCCCCTCAGCTCTCAACCCTCAAGCGAATTATGAAAGACATCACAACTAATCTATTAGCGGGCCTGGTCCTGGCCGCCCTGGCCATGGCGGCGATGGCTCGGGCCACAGCCCAGGAATACACGTTCACCACGCTGGCCGGACCGCCGGAAGCCGGCGCGGGCGCCATTGACGGCACGGGCAGCGCGGCGCGGTTCAACGAGCCATTCGGCCTGGCGGTGGACAGCGCGGGCAACGTCTATGTGGCAGATACCTACAACTTCACGATTCGGAAGGTGACGCCGGGCGGCGTGGTGACGACGCTGGCGGGCCTGGCGGGAACCCAGGGCAGCGCCGACGGCACGGGCAGCGCGGCACGGTTTGGCGGCGGCCCTTACGGCGTTGGCCCCGTCACCGTGGCGGTGGACAGCGCGGGCAACGTGTATGTGGCCGAGACCGGCAACAACACGATTCGGAAGGTGACGCCGGGCGGGGTGGTGACGACGCTGGCGGGCCTGGCGGGAACCCAGGGCAGCGCCGACGGCACGGGCAGTGCGGCGCGGTTCTCGTGGCCGTGCGGCGTGGCGGTGGACAGCGCGGGCAACGTGTATGTGGCGGACCAAGGCAACTCCACGATCCGGAAGGTGACGCCGGGCGGCGTGGTGACGACGCTGGCGGGCCTGGCGGGAAGTTCGGGCAGCGCGGACGGCACGGGCAGCGCGGCGCGGTTCGGCGGGCCACAGGGCGTGGCGGTGGACAGCGCGGGCAACGTCTATGTGGGGGACCAAGGCAACTCCACGGTTCGGAAGGTGACGCCGGGCGGGGTGGTGACGACCCTGGCGGGCCTAGCGGGAAGCTCGGGCAGCGCCGACGGCACGGGCAGCGCGGCGCGGTTCTACGGTTCGTTCGGCGTGGCAGTGGACAGCGCGGGCAACGTGTATGTGGCGGACACCTACAACCACACGATTCGGAAGGTGACGCCAGGCGGGGTGGTGACGACGCTGGCGGGAAACGCCGCTGGCGTTGACCCCTGGGGCCACCCAGTTGGTGGTCATGCCGACGGCACGGGCAGCGCGGCGCGTTTCGACTGGCCTTATGGCGTGGCGGTGGACAGCGCGGGCAACGTGTATGTGGCGGACTATGGCGACAACACGATTCGGAAGGTGAGGCCGGGCGGGGTGGTGACGACGCTGGCTGGTGGGTTCAATCACCCGTACGGGGTGGCGGTGGACACCGCGGGCAACGTCTATGTAGGGGACAATGGGAACAACACGATTGAGGAGGTGACTCCGGGCGGGGCGGTCACGACACTGGCGGGCCTGGCGTTAACCTGTGGCACCGCCGACGGCACGGGCAGCGCGGCGCGGTTCTACGATCCAACGGGCGTGGCGGTGGACAGCGCGGGCAACGTGTATGTGGCGGACACTTATGTGTGCACGATTCGGAAGGTGACGCCGGCCGGGGTGGTCACGACCCT
>Ga0187870_1000448_pt1 | contig 47747 bp, 48 predicted proteins | sample June2016WEW_13_1_3_FD_132974 | JGI IMG/M metagenome (GOLD analysis project Ga0187870, IMG submission 132974) | Peatland microbial communities from SPRUCE experiment site at the Marcell Experimental Forest, Minnesota, USA - June2016WEW_13_150 | ecosystem: Environmental > Terrestrial > Soil >...
AGTTTGAGAACTGCTGAAATCCCGTGTGAACACTTCACCATCATACGAACTTTGCACTCTCTGAACGAAACTTGCGTTAACATTAGGTCCGAATTCTTGTCTTATCCAGACAGAGTTTCCAATTAGCAGGTTAACTGATTGATCAACATTCCCCAAGCTTTGGATCAACGTAGAGAACTCCTGGTTCACCTTATCCATACTCATACCCCCAAAATTGAGAGTGTTAGACATAGCATCCTTCGTTGTGCCCTCTGCCCCATTGTAAGCCATCGCCAAAGCCATCGAAACGCTCAGAGGAGAAATGAAAACATTGCCAGAATCCTCTGAAACGAGCTCTCTGAACAAGTTAAACGCAAACATTGTATTCGCAGAGACTAGTGCCTTGTCGACAGACCCTGCTTCCTTATCAGAAGCAGCATAAACAGGATTCTCCACACTCTCCGAAAAATACGCATTGGCAACATAACTAACTAAAATAATCGAAACCAATGTCAAAGAAATAACAAAAAGTCTGCGAATCCTAAGGGACCTAACAGACTTCGACACAACCTCTCCCCTAACAAACATGTACGGTTCCCTTAGTTAAGTCTAAGCTTTAGAACAGATGAGACTAGCCTGCAGAACGCGCGCGCTACGTCTTTGGACAAACCATAACTCCCACAACAACATCACCGGCGCCTACTAATACACCGCCTGCTCAAGACACATCCCACGAACGCGCTTCCACAAATCATATGAACTGATTCAATCAATCTATAAATTACGCAGGGAAGGGACATAGAATGAACAGAGCCGTTTTTGCTTTGGTTGCAATTCTGTGTTTGCTTTCCGTATCGTCAATAACAGGATTGATTCAAGTAGTCAAGGCTGACGGTGGAACCATTACCATAAATGCAGACGGAAGCATAACGCCGTCAACAGCACCAATCCAAAGAAACGGGGACACTTACACCTTGACTGGCAACGTTAACATAATCAGCGATGCCGATGGAATTGTGGTTGAGAGAGACAACATCATTCTGGACGGGGCAGGCTACACCGTGACGGGAAGCGGAATCGGGAACGGAACAACGCTCACGAACATAAGCAACGTGACAGTGAGAAACCTGACGATAAAAAACTTCACTCGTGGCATTTGGCTCGGCTCTTCTTCTGGTAACACTTTGTCTGATAACAACGTCACGGCAAACAACGAGGGTGGCATTTGGGTCTACGATTCTTCCAGCAACAACACTTTGTCTGGTAACAATGTTACGGCAAACAACATTGAAGGCATTAACCTCGTCTTTTCTTCTAACAGCACTGTGTCTGGTAACAACATAGCAAACAACACGTTTGGAATCTATCTCGACTCTTCTTCTGGTAACACTTTGTCTGGTAACAGCGCCGCAAACAACGACTATGGCATTGAGATCGACTATTCTTCTGGTAACACTTTGTCTGGCAACAACGTCACGGCAAACACGTATGACGGCATTTATCTCTACTCTTCTTCTGGTAACACTTTGTCTGGCAACGCGATGGTGGGTAACGAACACAACTTTGGCGTCTATGGCACTGGTTTTAGCGAATTTCTACAGTCTATTGACACTTCAAACCTCGTCGACGGTAAGCCAGTCTACTACTTCGTTAACCAGTCGAACATTATGGTAAACCCTGATGCGTATCCAGAGGTTGGGTATTTGGGCTTCTTTAACTGTGCCAACGTGACTGTGCAAGGGATGAACCTAACAAGCAACCGTCAGGGACTCTTGCTCGCCTACACAAACGACTCACAAATCACGGGCAACAACGCCGCAAACAACGAAGAGGGCATTTGGCTCGAATCTTCTTCTGGTAACACTTTGTCTGGTAACAACGTCACGGCAAACGACTTGAATGGCATTTGGCTCTACTCTTCTTCTAACAATGTTTTGTCTGGCAACAACGTCGCAAACAACGCTAAGGGCATTTGGCTCTACTCTTCTTCTGATAACAACACTTTGTCTGGCAACAACATCACAAACAGCGACTTTGGCATTTGGTTCGAGTCTTCTTCTGGCAACTTCATTTTTCATAACAACTTTGTGAACAACACAAACCAAGTCTTAATAATGGGAGTCTTGGCTAACGTTTGGGACAATGGGAGTGTGGGTAACTACTGGAGCGACTATCTAACAAAATATCCAAATGCCGCCGAAACAGACGGTTCAGGCGTCTGGAACACACCTTATGTCATCGACACGAACAATACTGACCATTATCCATTTGTGGTTCAATACGTAGTTCCAGAGTTTCCATCGATTCAAGCCACGATGTTTTTCATATTATTAACACTACTAACAGTCATAATCTACAAAAAGAAAGGCGTGAAAACAAGCCAAAGTTAGACAGAACAGAGAAAACGCAATAACCAACCATTCTTCCAAAACACGCGCGCGCTCAGCAGACCGGCTCTACTGCACGCTCTGCACTGTTTGCAATCAGTGCACGGAGAGAAGGGGGCTAGCCGAAAACGGAGCTTGAATTACTGTCCGTGCTGCTCACTCGCCGAGAGGGTTCAACGATTCACACTCGTGGAGCCACTGAGCCTCGGAAACGGCGGTTCAGGTGGACAGTTTTCCGAGCTCCGTTTAGGTTTTGCATGCATCCGAAAAGCAACTCGTTTCTATTCTCGTGTGCGACACTGTTCCAGAGGGTTCAGCGACCTAAGAGTCAGAACCTGTTAGCCTCCTGAATCAGTGTCCTGCACGAGATAAGATTCAGGCTCCGTTTAGCAAAAAGGTAGGGTAGGGGTAGGCCCCGACGAACATGCGCCGTTCCCGCCGCTATGAAAGGAAGGTAGGTAAAGCGGAGTGTTTCCTCTACCCTAAATGACTCTCTCGCGCGCAGATTTTCGAGGCTTGGGTTTGTGTCCCAGATTCTCTAGAGCCTCAATCAGGACAAACGCGGGATAGACTAGTGCAATGGCCAATGCGGCTATTCCATAATAAAAGTATGGTTTCACTGTCTGTTCCAAAGTTGTCGTGGTGAACACGAGAATGTATGTTGCAATGTAGAGTTTCAGCATCTTTATCGAGTCATTCTCGTTTGCCATCATCGTGAAACCTACGTTTTCTATTTGCGTTCCATTTATCGTGGCGTTGTCATTGAGCGGGGTAGCATTAAAATAGAAAACAATTGACTCATTATTGGCCGTCAGATTGGCAAAAGTAAAGTTGGCAATTGGGAGAACCGCCATCCAGCCGACTCCATTCGCTACTTCTTTCGTCACTGTGGCATAGCTGACGAAGTACAGACCTGCGATTATCAGCACTGCGGACAGGATGAGTGGATACGCCTTGGCGAAAACCTTGGTTAGCTTCAACTTTGGCTTGGAAAGTTCGATGTGATGCTCTTCAACGCCTCCCATGAGTCTTACCGCAGCTGAGCCGAGGCTTGAGAGCTGGTATTTGCCATCTTGAGAATGGGTTATCAAATCGCCTAGGTTTTCCAGATGATAGTTTAGGTGTCCGCTGTCGATGTCGACTGCTTCCAGTATTTCGGAGAAAGTCAAAGGTTTGTTCATTAACATTCTGAGTATTTTTCTGCGGATTGGATGCCTGAGCGACGTATAAATCAGCGAATACGTCTCCTCTTCAGGCTTTTCGCGGGCCACGACGATGTTCCTCTAGATAACAGAGGCTCAAACGGCGCTGAAAAGGGTTTTTGTGAAGAAACCTTCACCCAAACCAGCAGAAACAAGCTTCACCAAGCCTCCTAAACGATCTACATTTCCAAGGGTTCCAGCCCAACTGCCAAAGCTCTGCGCTAGAAGCACTTCTATCCTTAATGTGGCGCGGGCCTGCTTGGGCTTCGTCTATACATAATGGTTTTTGCGATTTCTCGCCAGACGATGGTTATCAAGGTGATGCCCAGTATTATTACAAATTGTTCCGCTCCGATTGGTGGAATTGGAGCAGCCGTGATTCTAGCACGCCTCGATTTGAAAGCGGGCCTATTCTAAGCGAGTAATCCAGTCTTATGCTTTCAAAAACAGAAAAGAGGGGTTGCGCGGGAGATATCTCCAAAATAGTGGAATCTAACCGAGCTATACTACTGAAGTTTGGTTCTAGCCCCGTGCGCGCGCTTCCCGCTTGCATGAACGGGACTAGGCATAAACGACGCGCTTCGTTTAGCCTGGTTATGCTCGGAAAGACAAGTTCTGCAAGTTCCCAGAAACGGAGCATAAATTGCTTCTCGTGCTGGACACTTGCCGAGCAGGTGAGCCCTACCTCGACCCTGATGAGGCGAACCTACCGAAAACAGTGTCCCACACGAGAATGGAAGCGAGCTCTAAATCAAAACAGCAACTTGATTCTGAAAATCACAAAAAAAGAGCAGGGGGCGTAGGGTCATCTTTCTATTACAACCTTTCCACTGGGTAGCGCGCATATTACTTTCCATCCAGTTTGAAGATAGGTTGTCAAGTCGCTTTCACTGACGACTCGTTGGCAATGGGTTCCGTCTTCACAGTTAGCATATTTCTCTTCTTTATCCGGTTGCCCAACTTGTTTGCGTAACTGAACGCCTGCGCGTCTGGCTTTCTCAAGCTGCTCCGGTGTCAGCGCACTCTTAAACTCCTCAAGTGCCTTAAGCCTCTCCTCGACTTCTCTGCTGACCGCGTGCGTTTCAGTTGTAAATTCAAGTGTTGGGATGGCCTCACGGAACTTAGCTCTCAGTTGATCTATTGCAGGTCTCGAATATGGGTTTTCTGAGCCTGCGACTTTTCGCCCCCTCAACACTCTATTCCAATTTGGTGATATGCCGACTGACTCAAGGCATGTTGTAACCCACCTGCGCGCATCGTGCCAGGTGAACTTAACGCCCGCCTCTTTGCTTAACCTGAGTATGAGTGTGCTGAAAGAATCATACTCTAATGGCTTGTATGGGGCGATGTTGTCTAACCAGATATTGTCCTCAGGTCTCACTTTCCTTCCTAACCTTTTCTCGCACCATTCTTTGTAGTCTATAAGGGCACGTTTCGCTTCGCCTGAGAGAAAACTCACCTGTCGCACTCCGCGGTATCTCCCGACCCCATGCCCTTTCAACTTTTCTGATGAAATGTTAAGGCATGGTAAGTCTATGTTTTCCCAGTTTTCCTCAAGGTCTTTCCATTGTAACCTTGAAAGCGTCTCTTTCGCGACGGCCGTGGATAGCACGAAGGGGACAAGAGCGCGGTCTCTCAGGTTGCGCGCGTGGCTCCAGAGTTTTCTCAAACCCTCCTTGTTGAGCGCGTTGTATGGTTTCTTCTTTTCCAATGTCACCGCGCCTGAAGCTTTCGCCAAGTCTGTGTAATTCCAGCGGAAGAAACTCTTAACGGCTATGCTTGTTTGGTATTGGAAAGAGTTTGTGAAACGCTTATCATTCATGTTGCAAAAGTCGTCAAGGATTTTCTCGACTGTGCCCGCAGAGGGGTTTTTCTTTTTCACGTCTAAGAGTTGCGTTGGAGTCAGCTTGCACCACTCACAAAAACGGTAAAGAGAAAAGGCATTCATGTTTTTCTGTTGCAGGTGACTAAGCCATCTCTTAATCTCAGGGTATTGGTTTGCCCATTTCTCTAGGACATTTCTCTGTGTGATTTTCTCCACGCTTACTCGCCCCCCACGTTTAAGTCTCGCGAGCCGCAGTCGGGGCAACTCTCATGTTTGCGAATGTCGTAAGCGGTCGCGCACCGTGCACAGGTGATTTGCAGCTTTGCTATCATGCTTGCACTTTCCTCTCGCCATTCTCTAATCTGGCCTTCTCGCCGAAGAGAATAAGGTCCGCGTAGCGGAATCTTTTGCTTGTTATGAGGATTTTCGGCTCGAATCTGTTCGTCATATCGCATTCCTCAATATGCCCTATTGCTTCCTGACTTATAAAGTATTGTCAGCCAAGAAGGCAGTTTAACTTAACTACGTTCAACAGAAGACACTTCATTTCTTGTAGGGGAAGGGAAACAGCGCTTCTAATTTTCTGACGTTAACGGTCTCCTTCAGAATCTTCCCTTTTTCTGCTTTGGCCATAACGACCTTGATCTGCGGGTTCGCTGAGAAATCAGAGATGTACTGTAGGCACGCGCCGCACGGTCTAGGTTCGCCCCCTAAATTGGCATTCATGACTACTGCCAGTTCCTTGATCTTTCGATTTCCATGCAAAACAGCGTGGTTGATTGCACACCTCTCAGCGCAGGTGCCCAGCCCTGACACCCAGCTTTCGACGTTGCAACCCTCGTAAACCTGTCCATCCTCCGCAAACACAGCGGCGCCAACCTTGAACCCCCAGAGCACATACGCGTTCTTCAAGGCTATCAATGAAGCATCCAACAGTTTTTTCTCCGTCTCCCCGATCCTCAGTACAGTCATTTCCTGCGCCCTATTTTCTATGTCTGCGTACGTAATAATATTCGCCGATTTGCTTTTGAAACTTGTCGAGTTTTGACCCTTCTTTGTTGACTCTAGGTCTTTTGGTGGCAGGGTCTCTTCTGAACGTGACTTGCATGTCTTTCAGAAAAACGTTCATTCCCTTTCGCAAACTCGTCGGCGGATTAGCCACACCGTCGACGCCAGGCTTTCCCGTGAAGACCATCAGGTGATCAGCTATGAAGTCCTGAGCGACGACATCGTGTTCAACGACGAAGGCTGTCACGTTGCGATTTTCAACGACTCTTCGGATAGTCTTCGCCATGTTCAATCTCTCTTCTACGTCCAAGTAGGCACTCGGCTCGTCCAGCAGGTAAAGATCGGCCCTGCGTGAGAGACAAGCCGCGATGGCCACTTTCTGCAGCTCTCCGCCACTGAGTTCCGCGAGGTTTCTGTCACACAAGGGATTCACCTTTAGAGGTTGCAGGATTTCTGTTCTGTACCAGCCTGAAGAGAACTCTTCTTTGGCAACGCTCATGAGAAGCTCTTGAACCGTGCCCTCATAATCCGCTGAGATATACTGCGGTTTGTAGCTGACGTTCAGTTTGCCGAATTCTCTTTCGTCATCAGCCTTTTCAATTCCCGCTAGTATCTTTATGAAAGTTGTCTTCCCTATCCCGTTAGCTCCTAATATCCCGATTATTTCTCCCCTCTTGATTTCCCCAGGTTTGGCTACTAGCTTGAACCCTTCGTACGTTTTTTCTAATTGTTCCCATGTTAGCATCGTTTCTCCAGCCCCAGCGCTGACCGTAGGGGGCTTCTCGTGGAATACTATAGATTCCTTTCTGAAACGAACGTTTGCGTCCGGAATGTAGCCTTGCAGATAAATGTTTATGCCGGTTCTGACGCCGTGGACGCTTGAGACGACTCCATAGACGCCTGGTTCACCGTAGAAGAGGCATATCTGGTCTGACAAGTAATCAATTATTGCCAGGTCATGCTCGGCGATGATTATCGTTTTTTGATCGTTTTTCAGGCTTCTTATCGTCTTCGCCACTTCGAGTCTCTGTTTTACGTCCAAGTAGCTTGATGGCTCATCAAACATGTACACCTCTGCTTCGCGACAGATTGCAGCAGTTACAGCCACACGTTGCAGTTCGCCGCCGCTCAGGACGTCAAGCGGGCGATTCCAGAACTGTTTGAGTTCAAGCTGCTCAGCAATCTTATCCAAGTTTTTCCTTTCGTCCACTTTTTCAAGCAGTTCGCCGACCTTTCCAGAGATGACTTTCGGGAGCTTGTCCACGTACTGTGGTTTGTGCGAAACTCTGAGCTTTCCTTCGGCCATTTTCTGGAAATACTCTTGCAGGATCGAACCTCTGAAATGCCGGATTATTTCGTTCCAGTCAGGCGGGTTCTCGTAGTTTCCAAGGTTTATCTTGATTTCTCCGGACAGCAATTTGAGAGCTGTTGTTTTGCCTATTCCGTTCTGCCCCACTAAGCCCAGCACCAAGCCCGGGGAAGGCGTCGGTAACCTGTAAAGCTTGAAGGTGTTTTCTCCGAAACGGTAGCTGCAGTCTTTTTCAAGCTCATCTGGAAGATTAACTATTGACAAGGCTTTGAAGGGACACTTCTTCACGCATATGCCACACCCCGTGCACAGGGACTCGACAATCACCGCTCTGTCATTTTCAAAGCGCACTGCTTCTATCTTGCTCCGCACGATGGGGCAGAAACGATAGCACATTCTACTGCAACGTTTTGACTTGCATTTATCGGCTTCTAACACGGCAACTCTCGTCATTGCAACCCGACACTGAATGGTCTTTGCTTGTAGGTTATAAACGTAAACTCAAGAAACCGTCATAAGCATCCAAGAAAAGCTTCGATAAAAGAAAAAGCACAAAAAGGCTGATTGCTCAGCTGACGTTCTTACCATTCTTCTTCCTCAAAATCCTCTTCTTCATCCCAGTCTTCTTCTTCAGTATCTTCTTCCTCATCTATCACCTTTTTCACCTCCATGCAAATCGAATGCATAGTGAGAGCATCCCCGCAATCTTTAAGGATTATTATACGTCAGTTGTCGAGAATAAGAAAAGAGAGATACATACATCAATGCCATTTTACAGGTGTTCTTTCACAATCTTCGCCGTCAGCGACGCCTTCGGTTCTTTCATATCCGGCGTGATGTAAGCCCAGCACATGTTTGGCGAACTGTGGGCCACGCCTATTCTTCCATGCGCGTCAATAGCAATCAATCCCATCGCATTATAAATGGACGGCATTCTAGTATTCACGAGTTTTATTGTGTTTTCAGCGGCCTTCTGGGCTGTTTTTCCATTTTCCATGTAATTGCAAACTGTCTTTGCCAGAACAAGCCTTATCGCAATCTCGCCGACGCCGGTAGTTGAACAAGCACCCGTCAAGTTGTCCGCATACGTCCCGCAGCCAATCAGCGGTGAGTCTCCGATTCTGCCTGGAAGTTTCAACGGGAAACCCCCAGTCGACGTCGCAGCTGCCACGTTTCCCTCGTCGTCGATTGCAACAGCGCCTACCGTGCCCAGTGTGAAAAGTTCTGGATGATCCTTAACCATGTTAGCTAGCTTTGGCAGCTCAGATTTCCCTTCGAGTAGAGCCTTCTTCTGTTGCTCGTAATACTTCAGTCTGAGTTCGGTTACGGGGTTGCGCCTCTCAAGATGTTCAAGATCGGCTAACTTCTCCGCACCGTCGCCCACCACAAAAACATGATCGGTCTTTTCCATGACCACCTTTGCCAAGCGAACAGGGTTCCTTAGATCTCGCAGCAACCCTACCGCGCCAGCCTGAAGTGTCTTTCCATCCATTATCGAAGCTTCCATTTCCACTTTTTTCTCCAAGTTCAAGCTGGAACCATGCCCCGCGTTGAACACCCCATCATCCTCCATAGCCGCAACGGCTTCCATCACACTGTCCACGGCGCTTCCCCCCTTCTTCAAGACGCCGAAACCCACCTCAGCAGCCCTTTTCACACCGTCAATGCCTGGCTGGCTGCGCTCCGGCTGCCAAGTCCCAGCTCCACCATGAACAACTATCGTTGATTTCCGCGTTCTCTTCATCTCTCCATCACTTTCAAGCTAGACACGTTGAACACGTTTCATTCAAATTTAAGCCTAGCGCCATCGAACAGTCAAAATGGATAAATCTACGCGATGGGATACTACATCTGGGATGATGTGAGGCGACGGCTGAGAGCCACTGGCAATGAAGGAGCCATTTACGCACACTGACCCAAAACTCATGGTGAAAGGTTCCGCCTCTCTTCGAAACGCTAAATTGCTTCAGGAAACATACTGTGTGCCGTTGAGCGTATGCTTAAAGAATTCAATCTTCTGGCCAGCACTTCGCGTGGATACGAGAAGTGCGCCCGTTCCGAACTGCGTTTCCTCTTTGAAAAAATAGGAGACGCCTCGCCTGCCATTGAAAGAACGGGCGTTTCCGGCCTGATTGCAGTGAAGACCAACATGGACGCAGTCGAGGCCATCAGACGGTTCCGTGCCCTCCTACAGCAGAGTCCTTACGAATTCAGGTTCATACTCAGGATAATACCGATTGAAAAAGTCGTCAACACAGACCTGGATCTGATTCAGCAGGCAGTCACAGAACTCAGCTCCAAAATCGACGAGAACGAAACTTTCCGCGTGACAGTCGAAAAACGCTTCACCATAACACACAGCAAAGAGATAATCGAAAAAGTGGCGGCCAGCGTCAAAAGAAAAGTCAATCTAACCAAACCTGACAAGATAATTTTGATAGAAGTCGTTGGCGGTTTCACCGGCGTGTCAGTCCTAAATCCCGAAGACATCTTGTCAGTCCTGAAGGAGAAACTCCTCTAGAGTCAGCGTGCAGTAGCCAACAGCGCCACCCGTTCTAAAACAAGATCAACAAGCGCCTTTTCCAAACCGTCTCCTTCCATGACCGTTTCCAGCTCCGTCTCCGAAATATCAAAAGCTCTCTTGACTCTCTCAATCTTTTTCCATGAAAGTTCAAGAACCGAATCGTCAAGCTGCCCACCAACGCGCCTCGAAACCTTTGCTAACGCCTTTTGCACAACTTCGGCCTTACCTCCGACTATCAGAACCGCCATGTTCCGCGACGTGGGTTTGATGCCGAGCAGCTGTGTAGCTTTCTGGATTTGCCTCCGCCCAGAGGCGTAAAGCATAGTTTCCATCGCGACACTCTTGGAGAGGTTCTCTCTGTTCTTGAATGCTGTAAGCGCGTTCAACACGGCGAAGTAGAGATGCTGCCACGTGGCAATAAGATCTGCGTCAAAAAATTGCGCTTCCACACCAGCAGGCTTGTCCCTATCTACTGCCTCCAAAAACGCTTCAGTTTCGTTGACTTCAACGTCCTTGAAACCTACTATTTCGCAGTTCTTCCTAAACTCCTGAACATAGACCCACACAGTTCTTCCTCAATGACCTGTCAACGACCCTCTGACCCCTCTGACCATTCCAACAATAGCTCGACTTCGATAGCCTCGCACAAAGTGTACCTCCAGTCTCTAACGCCTTTCAGGATCGTCCATCTCCAAGGGAAAAACTACCTACATAAGTCTTGCCGCGCGAACATTTTCAATGTTGAAAAAGACCATGTTAGCGCGCATGCGTGTTCCTAAAATGGTCAAAAATGGTTTTAATTCCAGTTTGCCCGTTTCTCCTGTGCTCGAGAAAGACAAAATCCCCGAGAAATCAATAGCAGACACGAAGCCCAAAGCCGTCCCTAGATCATGAAGGGCGAATAAAAACCATTTTAGGCCAATTTCGGAACAAGCATGCGCGCTCTCTTGAATAGGAGTCAAGTTTAAGAAGTGAGGAAGTCATCGTAAGGTTCGGAGTTGTCCTGCTTTGAAGAAGGAGACTTCCATGCATGCCGGCTTGCAGCAACTGCCTGAAGGACCCGTCTACTTGGTCTCGACAGAGTTCGAAGGAAAAAGGAACATAATGAGCGTGGCCATGTTTGCCTACATGTCGGGAAGACTGGTCAGCATAGGCGTAGCTCCTTCTCGTTATTCATTTGGATTAATCCGTAAGAGTGGCGTCTATGTGGTTAATGTTGTCGACAAGGGCTTGGTTGAGGCTGTAAGAATATGTGGTGAGAATTCCCGCGCGCGCAAAAACTGGATTGAACCCACAATCTCGCGCGCGCTGGAAACACGCACGCGCGCTATTATCCGAGCAAAAACGTGAAAAATAGGGATAGTCTAAAAGGAAGCAGAATTATGGTTTTCATTGTTTTTTATCTCTGTCCTCTACGCGTCTTCTGCCTGCACTACTGTTTATTGAAGCTAATGCTCCCAAATCTCCTACACTCGCATACTTCAACGTCTCTAGCGGCAATGCCATAATTATCGTGTTTGCGGCTTCTTTGCTTGCTTCACTTACTGCTGCCAAGATTCTTAGTTGCATGGCATTCGGGTCTTTCATGTTTTCAGCCGCTTGTTTAAGAATTTCCGATGCCTTCAGTTCGGCATCTGCTTTAATCACAACCGATTGTGCCTCTCTTTCTGCTTCCGCTTTCACTGCCAGGGCTCTTTTCATATCATCGGGCAAAGATATGTCTTGTATCTCTGCCTTGTTAATGTCTACGCCCCACACTTTGGACAATTCATCAACTTTGTCTTTGAAAGCATTCGCCACTTCTTCACGTTTCATGAGCAAGTCGTCCAGACTGTATTTTCCCATTATGTCTCTGATGGATGTCTGTGCATACTTAGCCACAGCATCCTTGTAATCTTCGATCTGCAATATTACTTTCTCAGGGTCCTCCACTTTGGTGAAAACAACTGTATCTATGCTAACTGAAATGTTGTCCTTCGTGATTGTTGTTTGCCCTTTCAGTTGAATCACCTGCATTCTCATGTCAACCACATAAAGCCTATCAATAAAAGGTATTCTGAGATGCAATCCCGCTTTGTCTTCAATCTTCACTATCCTGCCCAAACGTATCAACGCTACTCTCTCCCACTGCCTAACAATGAAATAGCTAAGGTAGAGTACAACGAGAACCACCACTGCGCCAAAAAAAAGAGAAAGTCCTACAACCCAATCCTCATACATTTTCTTCACCTCCTCCTTCTTTTCGTTCTTAGTCCGATCTGGATTCACCATTGGCTACATAACCCGCTCTCTCTCTTACAGATTTGGGTGAGAACGCAGCTGCGGTGTAGTCAACCAAGTACTCTTGTGTGGGTTTGGGGGGCAAAGTTTTATCCCAGAACCCAAACGACGCAAAGATTGAAATGTGTGCGCGGTGGGCTGTGCGCCTCAAATCTGCCCCCAAACCCGAAAATAAGAATTACTGCCACTTTAGACCAATTTTGGGACAAGCCAGCGCGCGAAACTTCAATACCAGTATGTTATCGTCAATGTCTCCGAGGCGCCAGTGAAGAAGCTATTGTTAATCACTCGAACGTCTATGTTGTTTGAGGGAAGGACGGGGAACCATGCTGAACCGCCTGAACCAACGTTTACAGTATTGTCATAGTTAACTCCATTCCACGAATATTTCAATTCAACATAGGTGTTGGAATTCGAAGAAGACAGGATGTCTACGACGACATAACCCGCATAGCTTACAGAATACGACCAAGAAGTGTAGGTGTTGGAAGAATTTCCTGCTGGTTGATCTATAGATTCATGATTCACCCAGACTGTTGAATTAGTCAAATTGCCTATGGCAGTGAGCCTATCAATGGTGGAACTGTCAAACGTGACCTGGTTTTGAAGGTCAGCTATTTGAGAATCCTTATCGTTTAACACTGATGCGTAATCAAGTGCTACTCCGACCATACCAACTAATAGAATAATGTACAACACTCCGATTCCTATTGCAATGTTTCTGCTAACAACTTTTTTTTCACTCATTTTTAAAACACTGCCGTCCCTTTTTTTGGCCTTTGCAAATTTAAGCTTTTTCACGTACGCCTTTTGAGTTCTCGTAAATGGACTTGATGTCAAGTCTGGTGGGCAGTGTTTTGTTTTGACGAACAAGCGCGGTTATTTCAGCATTGGCATCTTAACGTTTTTCTCTTTTGCAATTCTCTGAGCCTTCTCATAGCCAGCGTCTGCATGCCTGACTATAGCCATTCCCGGGTCTGTCGTCAGCACCGTCACTATTCGATGTTCCATTTCTTCGGTTCCGTCAGCTACCAAGCACATTCCAGCGTGGATGCTGTAGCCTATGCCGACGCCGCCGCCGTGGTGCACGCTGACCCATGTTGCTCCTCCAACAGCGTTTATTAGAGCGTTGAGTATGGGCCAATCGGCAATCGCGTCGCTTCCATCTTTCATGCCTTCGGTCTCGCGGTTCGGTGATGCAACGCTTCCACCGTCCAAGTGGTCTCTGCCGATCCAAACTGGTCCAGAAAGGCTGCCGTCGGCAACCATGCTGTTAATGGTTTTTCCAAATCTTGCCCTTTCGCCGAAGCCAAGCCAGCAGACTCTTGCAGGCAAGCCTTGGAACTTCACCTGCTCTCTGGCTTTCATTATCCAGCGGCACAGTTCCTTGTTGTAGGCAAAATCCTTCAGAAGCACGTCGTCCAGCGTGTAAATGTCGTTCTCGTCGCCCACGAGCGACGCCCAGCGAAAGGGTCCCTTCCCTTCGCAGAACATCGGTCTGACGTATCGCTGCACGAAGCCGGGGAATGCAAATGCCTCCTTGAAGCCTGCCTTGCTAGCCTGTTCTCGCAGGTTGTTTCCGTAATCAAACGTTACAGCGCCTTTTTGCATCATTTTGACCATGGTTTCGACGTGCAGACGCATGCTTTCGTTGGCTCTTCTGCAGTACTCTTTCGGGTCACTCTTTCTCAGTTCGTCCGCCTCTTCTTTGCTCAGGCCTGCTGGGTAGTAACCGTTCAGAGGGTCGTGCGCGCTGGTCTGATCGGTTAGGACGTCGGGGATTATGCCTCGTCTGAGAAGTTCGGGGTGTACTTCTGCAGCGTTGCCGAGTAAACCTATACTTCTCGGGATGCACTCACGTTTTGCTTCCAGAGCCAATTTAACAGCTTCGTCCAAGCTGTCGGTCCATGTTTCTAGGTACTTGTGTTTAATCCTGCGGTCAATCGCTCGCTTGTCAACCTCCACAACCAAAGCGACGCCTTCGTTCATCGTTACAGCCAGAGGTTGGGCACCTCCCATTTCACCGAGACCTGCAGTCAAAACGAGTCTTCCCTTCAGGTTTCCGCCAAAGTGCTCTTTTGCAACGGCGGCCAATGTTTCGTACGTGCCCTGCAGAATCCCCTGTGTTCCAATGTACGCCCAGGATCCCGCAGTCATCTGTCCGTACATAATCAAGCCTTTCTGCTCTAACTCGTAGAAGTAGTCCCAAGTGGCCCATTTCGGCACAAGCATTGAATTAACGATCAAGGCTCTGGGAGCCCACGTGTGCGTCTTGAAAACGGCAACGGGTTTTCCGCTTTGAATCAGCATGGTTTCGTCGGGCTCGAGTTCCGTGAGCGTTTCGACTACGCGGTCAAAACACTCCCAGTTCCGACAAGCTTTTCCAGTTCCTCCATAGACAATGAGTCTTTCAGGATCCTTGGCCACTTCCGGGTCAACAACGTTGCAGAGCATGCGCAGAATGCCTTCAATCTGCCAATTCCTGCAGTGTAGTTCCTGTCCGGTCAAACAGTGGACGGGCTTTTGTAGCTCAACCAATGGGGTTCACCATGAACCAAGAATGTGGTGGCGCACTTTAATTCTTTGCCCAAAATCGTGTCCAGCCTGTTTGAGGATAGGGCGCGATGGCGCGTTTACATTTTCTGTTTTTCCAGAAGTCGAAACTCGCTGCGACTAGCCTCTTTGTCAACCACGATTCTTCCGTTCTTAATCACCTTGTCAACCAGGTTCACACCGAATCGGTAGCCGAGAAACTTGTGGTTAGGTACGTCTAGGATGATGACATCAGCCTTCTTTCCCACTTCTAAGCTGCCGACCTCGTTTGCTCGGCTCACAGCGTGAGCGGCGTTAATCGTGGTCGCCGTGATAGCTTCAGCAGGTGTCATTTTCATGAAGTGACAGGCAAGCCCTATGACCAGCTGCTGATTTTCAACCCAGCAGTTTGGGTTGAAGTCCGTGCCCAATGCTACGGGGACTCCGCAGTCAATCATTTCGCGGGCATCTGCGTATCGGTTGATCATTAAGCTGAAAGCTGCTGCAGGCAGCAGAATGGCTGCGACGCCTTTTTCAGCCATTGCCTTGATGCCTTCCTCAGAGGAGAAGAGCAAGTGATCTGCAGAAACCGCTCCGATGTCTGCTGCGAGTTCTGCCCCTCCTAGGCGGCTCATCTCATCTGCGTGAACCTTGGGCTTTAGGCCTGAGTTCTTGCCTATGGTCAGGATGCGCCTAGTCTGTTCAAGGCTGAACACTCCTTTCTCGCAGAAGACGTCGCAGAACTCTGCCAGCCCCTTCTCGGTCACTCTGGGGATCATCTCCTCGGTGACCAGGTTAACGTAGCCTTGCAGGTTGTTGTCGAATTCCTTGGGAATAGCATGGGCCCCGAGAAAGGTTGGAACGATGTCCACGCTGTGCAGCTGATTCAAGCGTTTAACAACCTCCAACATCTTCAGCTCGTCTCTTGTCGTCAGACCGTAGCCGCTCTTGGCTTCAACAGTCGTCGTTCCGTGCTCCAACATTGCATCCAAGGTTTCAGTGCCATGTTCGACGAGTTTTTCAAAGCTCGCCTTTCTGGTTTCCCTAACCGTCTTCAGAATGCCGCCGCCGGCCTTGAGGATTTCCATGTAAGAGGCACCTGCCAGTCGCATCTGAAACTCGTCTTCCCGTGAACCGGCAAACACAAGGTGCGTGTGAGGGTCAACGAAGCCCGGAAGAACGATTTTCCCGTTTGCGCGCACGACGTTTTCGGCCTTGAAAGCCTTCGTAATGTCCGTGGTTTTTCCCACTGCGACGATTCTTCCATCCTTGACGGCCAAGCCTCCGTCGCGTATTATTCCAAGCTCCCGCATCTGCTTTCCCGTGCGCGGCTTCTGAGCCTCACCGGAAAGCGTGACAAGCTCATCGGCGTTTACAACGAGCAGGTCCAGTTTTTCCCGTGCCCTTGCCTTCACAGCTCTACTCAAACACACCGCCTTTTTCGATGGCATCGTGTACGGCTATTTCCAGGACGCGCTCCTCGGTCAGGTTGTCAACTTTGAGGTAGTACCCAACAGTATCGATGAGGGCTTTCAGCGGGGCCATGCCGCAGAATTCTGAACCGACTATCGGCACGTTGTAACGTGCACATTCAACCTTGAGCACTTCGTAGACGCGGTAGAGCGGAGTTCTCTCGAAATCGCTTATGCTCATCCCGATCTGCGTGATGTTTTTCTCTGGAAGGAAAGCGGCCATCGCTTTAACGTTGGAGAACCCGCCCTTACTCCCGTGCAGGGCCCTAGCAATTTTCTTGGCAATCTTCAAATCTGCGGTTCCTATGTTGACGTTGAAGCCTACCATGACTTTGCGCGCGCCAGTTATCGTGGCGCCTGCGGTGGGATGAGGCTTAGCGGGCCCGTAGTCTGGCTTGCGTTCAGGCTTGACAATCATTTCGCCGAGCCTTTCATAGCCACCCTCGCGTATCCAATCCAGATCTTTTCTTTCAGGCTTCGCGGAAGCGGCGCCGTACAGGTACACCGGGACTCGGCACTTTTCAGCCAGACCCTGTCCGAACCTCTTCGACAACTCGACACAATCGTCAATCGTCACGTTTTTTGACGGTATGAACGGGACAACGTCGACCGCACCGATCCTGGGGTGCTGACCTGCATGCTTTTTCATGTCAATCAGGTCCACAGCCTTGAAGGACATTTTCAACGCAGCCTCAAGCACAGACTTCTTGTCGCCGACGAAAGAGACGACAAGCCTGTTGTAATAATCGTCAAAGGAATAGTCGAGTAAAAAGGCGTCCTTGGTTCTCTTGAGCTCCTCAACGATGGACTGCACGACTTCAGGGTCTGAGGTGCTGAAGTTGGGCACGCACTCTACTATCTCCGCCATCTTCCTTTCCACTCTGCTTCTATGAGCGACGGAAACAAATAAGTGTGTTTCGGGAAAAAGTCTGCCACATAGAGAAACCACGAAAAGACGCGCTGCATTCCGCAGCACAAGAATACATTCGAACCTTTCGAAACTCGAACGCATTCACGCGGCAAGATCCAGCAAAACCTCCCTGAACTGAGCATTCATACACATGCCCCCATCCGTTTTCTCATAAGTCGTTACCAACAGCATTACATGGCGTCACAACTGAACAGAAGAAAGTAAACCCTACCAGTCCCTGACTCATACATTGAAAATTACAACGGACATTACAAATAAAAGGGCCGAGTCCACTCTGAACAGTAGCCCAGACTGATTCTCTCCATGGTTTGTAACAATACACATTACATCCGACATTACAAGTGAAAAAGGGAAGCGACTTTCACGCGCTTCTCCCCAGGCGCGGCCTCACGCTCTTGGGGACTAACGTTTTGGGATTGGACAGCGCGTGCTGGAGGTTTGCGTACAAGACAGGATTGCCGACACAGTAAGAAGTCAGCCCACCCGCAAGGGCCTTAGCTTGCCTTGACGATGTTGTATCCTGCGGCCCTTCGCAGTCTGTTCATAACGGCCAGCCCAAGTCCCTCGAGAGGCACACCCTCGGCGACTATGACGTCAACACTTTCCAAGTCAAACTCCCTCAAACGCGCGAACAAGCTCTGGGCAACACTCCCCATGTCGCTCCTGCTCCCAAGAGACTTCACAACATCAGCCCGATAAAAACCAGCGGTTTCATCCGTACACAAAACCCCCACCCTGCTCCCCCTCCTCATATAAAACATCGCCAACTCGTTCACCTTTCCGACTATGGCAGACAATTCGCCTTCAACCACAACCACATCAGCATCGGGCGCGTAATGCTTATGCTTCAGTCCAGGTGAACGAGCCTTCTCAACCGGCACAGGCCTCTCAGCCGTCACCGCAGGATTAAGCTCCACCCCGCCGAGAACCTCTTTCAACACCTCAAACAGCGTCCCACCCGGACGCAAAACCTGAGGAGGATCAACCGTCACGTCCAGAACAGTTGATTCGACACCGACAACCGTTGGACCGCCATCCAAAACCGCATCAATCCTCCCATCCAAATCGTCCAACACATGTTTCGCCGTCGTAGGACTCGGCTTCCCCGCGAGGTTAGCGCTCGGCGCAGAAATCGGACACTGACTTTCCCTAATCAACGCCAACGCAACACTGTGCCTAGGCATCCTCACAGCAATCGTATCCAAACCCGCCACAGCCACGTCGGGCACAATCCTAGAACGCTTCAAAATCAAAGTCAACGGCCCAGGCCAAAACAGCCTCATCAACTCCTCAGCCATCGCTGGAACCTCCTGGGCCACCCTGTAAACATCCTTAACATCACAGATGTGCACGATCGGCGGGTTATCTAACGGACGTTTCTTCGCCTCAAAAAGCGCCAAAACCGCCGTTGCATTCAAAGCATCAGCCCCTAAGCCATACACCGTCTCCGTCGGAAAAGCTACCAAACCGCCTGATCTAATGAACCTCGCCGCAACGCGCACTTTCTCGATATCAGGAGCCTGAGGATCGACCTTCAACAACACCGTTTTCTTCATCAAACAGGGTAGAACAACATTTCAACATTTAAACCTCGCCAACAAGAACACGAAAAGACGCAGGAGCATGCCTAGACAACGTAGCGATCAATAATTTTCCTTATGCCCTTCGGCGCAGCCTGCTTTGCAGCAAGTTGCTTCAATATCGAGATGACTTGCGGTTGAAAACGAGCAATATCCGTCAAGCTCACCAGCCCCACGAGACGCTTCCCATCCACCACGGGCAACTTCTTGATTTTCATCTGAAACATCAACTTCACCGCTTCTCCCAAATCCATCCCCGGCTCGGCAACAACCAGCGGACTCGTCATCACATCCTTGACGCTTGTCCTGGTTGCATCTTTCGCACCCGCAACAATCCGTTTTAGAATGTCTCTCTCGGTCAAGATTCCCATGGCCTTCCCTTTCCTGACGGCAATCAAACAGCCTATCTCAAACTTGTTCATAACATCAGCAGCTTCTTTAACCGTCACGTTATCATCTATCGTTACTACTTCCTTCACCATCACGTCCCCGACCCTTAACGTAACCTCGCCCTCCTTCTCTTTCGCTTCATCCTGCGACAATTGAACCACCAAATCCTCTATGAGACATTCATCCGCATATATAAACTCTGCAGCGTCCGCTCCACTTACAGACAATGTAGCCCGCGCACAAGCGTCTCTGTCTTCTTCGCAACCGGGATCTTTGCCCTCTCAAACTTTTCCCTAGGCTTAGCAAAGGGTCTGGTCGCGTCGACGCCCACCTTTGTCGTTGAACCTGTTTCCTGATCTGCGGAAGAGTCCAAGGTTGAGCCACGCACGTTATTCACAACGATCAGATCCTTGCCAGCTTGGAACCTCGTCGCAATAGCCCACTCAACACTAGAAACATCAAACACATCGATATCGGGATCCACAACGACTGCATGCTTCAGACTTGGATGAGCAGCGAAAGCCGCCAGCAAAACGTTCTTCCCATCACCATCAAGCTGTTTTTCGACGGAAATCACCGCGTGCAACCACCCACACCCACCAGCAGAAAGGTTAACAGCATGAACTCTGGGCACGACCTTCGAAACCGCTTCCCAGATGAGCACCTCCTGCGGCACCCCCATCAGAAGCCTGTGCTCGGCCCCGGAAGGCAGAAGCCCATGATAAACATAGTCTTCCCGCCGCATGATACCAACGACAGTGACGACAGGCTGCTTTCTCCGCACATCATACGTTCCAGTGACGTCCACGAAAGGACCCTCAACCACCTCTTGCACCGCCGAAATCCTCCCTTCAAGCACCAGCTCTGCATCAGCAGGAGCACAGGCTCCAACGTTTTCACACTCAATCAAACGGAGGCCACCACCCATTAGAGCATTCGCAACGTCAAACTCGCAAACTCCAAAAGGGAGAGGAGATGAAGCAGCCAGCAAAACCGCAGGATGCACACCGATGGAAATCGCTACGTCAAGATCTTCACCCGCCTCTTTCGCCATCCGCCACAGTTTAAAAAGATGCCTTGGAACTAACCGAATCGCCAGATGATTCTCATTCAAAACTTGAAGACGATGCACGGAGACGTTCTCGATTCCTCCATCAACGCTTTTCGCATGAACAACGGCTGAAGTGATGTACGGAGCTGCATCTTTTTCAAAGTGCGTCAAAATCGGGATATTTGACAAGTCAACAACCTTGACTTCATTCACGGCGCCGTTTTCAACTACCTTCGCTTTCCTCGGGGAGTGCCAAGCCTTGATCAATTTTTCACAGAGCCCATCCGGGCCAACGTCGAGCGCCCTGCATATCCTCTTTCGCGTTCCGCAAACGTTAGCCACGACCTTTCTATCACTGCCTTTCACTTTTTCGAAGAGGAGAATTGGGCCATCCTTGTCAAACCTTTTCAAAACATAGGAGATTTCAAAACGGGGGGAGACCTCCTCTCTCACGTGCAGAACATCCCCCTCCCTCTCTGATATCTTGATAAAGTCTCTAAAGCTCACGCCGGCACACCCTCCCTTTGCGGTTCGTCATGAGCAACCCTATCCATCAGCCTCTTGAAAACGGACTGCGCTTGTCTTTCATCCATCGATTCCAAATAAATGGAAACCAAAGCTATCTTCCCCTTTCTTTCAGCCAAGATCTCGGCAAACATTCGAGCTGAAATCGCGTTCCTATCGCCCACAAGAATCGACGACGATGGAGGCCCCAACAAATCCTTCGGTCTTGGAACAGCAATTGCCAGCGTTCCAAGCTTATCTTCTCTTTCGCTCAACAGAACCAGACATGAATTCTTGGCCTCCATGTAAACTGCAAGGAAGTGCATGTTCTGTTCAACTATCTCATCCTTCACGACCCTAGCACGTTCCATGGCCAACTCTCCATCGCTTATTAATAGCTTCACACATTCACTATTTATCACTTTCAAGAAACCGAGGAAATCAAATGGCGGACAACCGTCCGAAGAACATCCTGAAAATACTTCGAAAAACATTCACCATGCCAAAGTGGACAACCTCGAGCGAAGACCCCTTCAGAACACTGATTGTTACGATAATCTCACAGAACACGACCGACAGGAACACTGCAAGAGCCTTCGAAAACCTTTCGAACAGGTTCAAGATAACCCCCGAAGCACTTGCGAAGGCCAAGGAAAAGGAAATTGAAGAATGCTTGAAAGTTGCAGGGTTGTTCAGGAACAAGGCCAAAACAATAAGGCACGTCTCAAAAACCATTCAGGAAAGATACGACGGAGACCTGAAATCCATTCTTTCACTGCCAATTGAAGAAGCTAGAAAAACACTCATGCAATTTGCAGGCGTCGGACCCAAAACAGCTGATGTCGTGCTTCTCTTCAGCGCGAAACAGAACACCATTCCAGTTGACACTCACGTAAACCGCGTTTCAAAACGGTTGGGCCTTGCCCCAACAAAAGGAAACTACGAAGCGGTTCGCAAAGCGCTCCAGTCAATTTATGATCCAAAAGACTACATGCAAGTCCACGTGTTGCTGATCTTGCACGGAAGGAAATATTGCAAGGCAAGAGTCCCACTGTGCAAAGAATGCCCAATAAACATGCTCTGTCCATCGAGGCACCTTTGGGATAGAAATGAATGAATTAGTCAAAGATGTTGCAGACTTCTTTCCATACGCAGAGGTGAGACCGTTTCAGGACCATTTCATCAAAACAATATTCAGTGCAGTTACGCGCGCGGTAAAAAAGCACCATAGACAACCCCCAGAGATTCTTTGAATATTTATTCACAACTGGAAACACCATTAAACGAAGCTTGCTTCTTGATGGAAAATCTCCACGCTCCTTCATCCACTCGTTAGGAAATTTCCTCATGAAATGGACGGAGACGGCTAAAGATGAATCCTTCGTCAACGTGATCGCAAAGTACAAATCCAGAAGAGGTGCAGACACCGCAAGACTGGAGATAGTTGCCTTAGATCCCTCAAAAATCACAGAACCCATCTTCTCCGAAGTCTACTCAAACATCGTGATGCCAGGAACACTCCAACCTCTAGAAGCATACATAAGAATAACGAAGCTCCCAAAAAACACCGTGAAAAAAGTCGTGCCCTCACCATTTCCAAAGGAACACGTCCTGCCGCTCATATGCTGCGATGTTACAACGGCAATGGAAGAACGAACAGCACAGATGTATTATACGATAATAGAACACACAAAGGAGGTTATTCACAACACTCCTGGAAACACAGGAGTCTTTGCTGCTTCCTTTCAAGTTCTCGAAGCGCTTCGGGCAAACGGACTGGATGCGGAGCCGAAAAAACCGCTATTCTGTGAGCACAGAGGCATGAGCTCCAAGGAAAACGAGAGAATGGTTGATGAGTTTAAAGCGTGCGCTCAACGTGGCGGAGCCGTACTCTTGGGAGTTCTAGGCGGCCGCTCGTCAGAAGGCGTGGATTTCCCAGGAGACGAAATGAATTCTGTGGTTATCGTAGGCGTACCCTATGCCGAACCAACCCCGAAAGTTAAGGCTCAGATCAGCTACTTTGAAGAGTGTTACCCGGGGCTTGGCCGCGAATACGGGCATGTTATTCCAGCGATGAAAAAAGCTTCCCAAGCTGCTGGCCGACCAATAACAACATTGGAGGACAAGGCAGCAATGATTTTTCTCGACTATCGTTTCTCCACGCCCTACTGTCGACAATTCTTTCCACTGTGGATACGCGACAACCTGAGAATTCTGCCACGAGAAGAAGGAGCAATTTCACGGGAACTTCGGCACTTTTTCAGAAGAGTTTCTTTAACGACGAAAAATCCATCTGGTTTTCTTCCTCAGTAATTGGAACTTCTTTCATGTTCTTGTCGAGCTTCACCTTCCCCAAGGCAAGCACGCAGATGTCTTCCGAAACAGGTGTAGAGATCTTCAAGCTTTTCCTTAGATAATCAATCTCCTGCAGGACACCTATACCGAGAAACTTCCTGTTCGAATCAAACACGCCTGCGAGCAATCCTTCTTCTTCACCCTTCCGGGTTACGACAACCTTCTTCTTCGTGTATTCCTCAACTTTCCTAATGTTTTCAGCATCAATCCAACGTCTCCTGCCAATGATTACACAGACCTTGTCGCTCAGCTCGGAGAGTTGCAGAGGCTTCATCCCTAGAAGCTCGTAAATCTTGCTTGCCTGTCTAGCGTTCATGCGAGTCTTACATATGTCAAAGAGCTCATTTCCCTCAAATTTCAACCAGCTTAACGAAAGCGACTGCACCTTTGCATTTCCCAAGTACTTTATGTAACCAAGCTCGCGCAGGCTTCTACGCTTATCGATATCTCTTTGCCTTATAGCAGAAGGAGACTCAACAAGGACTTTCTTGAACTTCTCAAGTCTATTAATGAGAGGTGCTAGTTCGTCTTTCTGTTGGACACAGAAGACGATATCCGGGTTAAGCTCCTCTATGAGTTGAATCTTGTAGTTTACAGCGCATTCTCCTTCGACCCAGCCGTCAGTGTTTATCACCACAAATTCGGGGTTGTTGGCCAAAATCTCCTTTTTCAAGGAGGCTAAAGCCGCGATTACTTTATCCGTAACTTTGCTTGGCGAGGTCTCCCCGATGAAGAAGGCGTTTTTCGCACGCAAACTGAACAAATCGGTTATTCGCCGAGTAACAAAAGCGTAAGCGACTGTGGATGGCGGGCCTATGTCTGATTGACCCAAATCTCCGTCCAGGACTGCCACTTTCTTCGTTTCAGCCAAGGCTTTGTTTACTAGGTAGGTGCAGAAGCTTGTTTTTCCAGAATCAGCGGTGCCAAGCACCATCGCTTTAACAGGCTTTGTTTGCAAATTCAGGGACTCTTCGTATGCTTCATTCCAAGAAGCAGGAACTGTGTTTCCTTCAACTTCTTCTGCCGAAGCGGTGTCTCCCAATGCGATTTCGAAGGCAGCTATTTCTTCCACTGCAAAGGGCATTCTCTTGCCTTCTCGTATCACGATCTTTGCCGTTCCGCTAATGACCGAACCAAATGCTTCCACCTTGCCTGAGGTCACAGTGACCGAGGCTGGTCCGTCAACCAGCAGAGTTGTTCCCTTTTTAACTGTTCGATTCATCTGTTCTTCTCCTCTGAAATCTGTACCCAATTCTTCCAGCTATCTGTATGGCTGAAACAATATCCCTCAAGCCTCTTCTATGTTTCGCTTCGTTCAGGCCGCGATTTGTTCCAATTTCACTGACGCTTTCCAGCGAAACGCTTGCAGGCAAGGTTTCGTCTAGGATGCGCAGCAAGTTTCCTGTGCACTGCGGAACTCCGTCGCCTATCTTCACGGAAATAGACTCGACTGCGGTGCCTTCGAAGTCCCTTACGATATCCGCTATCTTGTTTAATGTTTCTTCGAAGCTGAAACAGTTTCCTGTTTCCACGACTTTTCCATCAGCCAGAACTGCCAACCCAAAGACTTCACCAGGATCCACGCCTATTGTGATTTTCTCAAAGAACTCCTTTCCCTGAATGATTTTTAACGCCTCATTTATCAACGTTTCCGGTCGCGTTCCCTCTTGGAAAGCGAGTATTCTTTGATGCTTTACCAAGGGTTTCTCTTTCTCCGTCGTGATGACAACTTCAATTTCTATCGGAACCGATTCATATGGAGTCAAGCTCAGGAAAGGCGTATTCCTCCTCTTTAACTCGTTGACAACCAAATAATAGTCTTTCCCACAGACGGTTACGACAGCTATTTTCGCTTTCATACCACAATCCTGTTTGTGCAAGACATTCGAACGCAAAGCAAATTATTGGTTTCGATGTTTATATCTGTTGACGTGTATAAAAGTGCAGCGAAACATTCCAACAGGTAACAAAACAATCGATGAATACTTGGGCGGGGGTCTTCCGGCTGAGAATATCAGTCTCATCTATGGCGAGGCTGAAACTGGAAAAACTACTTTTGCAATGCAGTGCGCCGTGAATTGTGCGAAACAAGGTCGCAAAACATTATTTGTCGATTGCGACGGCACGTTCTCAGTTCAGCGACTCAGCCAGATAACGGCGAAACAGTTCTCAGAAATAGCCGAACTGATTGTCTTAGCGAGGCCCCGTGACTTTCGCGAACAGGCAGCAATCATAGATCAGTTGACCGAGTACGTCACAAACAATTTTGCACTTACAATCATCGACACGTTCACATCGCTGTACCGCCTAAGAGTCTCAGAGTCCCCATCAAAAACGTTTGAATTAAACCGGGAACTGAACAGGCAACTAGCAGTGTTGGCTCAGACAGCCAAGACCAATAAGATCGCAGTTCTCATAACAAGTCAAGTCCACAGTGTTCTAGACGAAGTTCCTGGGAGCGTGGAGCCTGTTGCTACAAGAGTTCTGAAGTTCTGGGCCAACGCAATAATCGCGTTAAGACCCACCGAACGCCCCCAGATCGTGAAAATGACCTTGGAAAAGAACCCTCGAAAACTCCAGCCGAAGACTCACCATCTGAGGATTGAAGAGTCTGGGATGCACGAATATTCGAATCACTGATGGAGCTGCAGAAATGGAGATAACAAATCTGATTGTCAACGCGATAATCTTCATACTTCCAGCGTACTGTGCGAATGCAACACCGGTCATCGCAGGAGGAGGTTTGCCGATAGATCTTGGGAAAAAATTCGTTGACGGAAAAGCAATCTTTGGGAAAAACAAGACTTTTCGAGGTTTTTTTGTCGGCTTGGTTGTCGGCACAGGCGTCGGCCTTTCGGAAAGCGCGGTTTTTAGCTACCCTTTAATGTTTGGTTTGCTGTTGTCGTTGGGGGGCCTGTTAGGTGACCTGGCAGGGGCTTTTCTGAAAAGGAGACTCGAAATTGCCCCTGGAAATCTCTTGCCGATCGTAGATCAAGTTGACTTCGTGGTAGGCGCGCTTATTTTTTCGCTTCTGCTTTCTCCGTCCATGCTCACTTGGGAACTTGCTTTGACGGTTCTGCTCATAACCCCACCTATCCATCTGCTGACAAACTTTGCAGCTTACAAGTTGGGGTTGAAAAGTAATCCGTGGTGAACGATAGTCAGGCCCCGCCGCTGAGCTTTATGTGTATCGTGAGTTCCAAGAATATGTAGGCCATCAACGTTAGGGCCAATCCGATTAGGAGCATCATGTACGCCTGTCTCGGCTTGTAGACGTACCTTGTGCTCTGATACACCACTATCAGTCCGATCACACCCAGAGAGTAAATGATTGCGGCAACTATGCTATCGCTTATGAACTGTTCGGAGAGGTATGGATTGAGAAAGAGGAACCTATTATTGTAGTAAACTGCTGTCAGTGGCCTCTGTATCAAATCGTACACTCCGCCTGCGAAGAGAAAGACCGCAAAAGCAATCGCCAATGTCGGGATGAGGAGATTCGACGGCTTAGCGTTCGTGATTGTCCGATAAAGCCTATTCACTGAAAAGGACAGTGACGAGACACGCCGCTTAACCGTTCTTGACATCCTTCTGATCCTCCGTTTCTATCAAGTGCTGGGCCACTTCTCTTGCCCATTCGCCTGCTAATGGATTCTTAGCAATCTCGCTTAAATACTCTTTCCAAGAGATCTCCATAGCTTTCCTCCAGCGATCATACTTCTTGATGATGATGTTACAGACTTTTGCATGCAACTTGCAATAGCCCTGCTCATCGACTTTTCTGCCGCATATCGGACATTGCAATTCTTCTCTCCCTCTTTCCTTCTTTCGACGCGCAATCAGGATTGAAACATAATATCCATGTTCTTCTTCCTCCGGTTCGAACCTGAACGGTGGGCCACCCGCATCCACCGCAGTTTCTGCCGTGCACTTTGATTGTGCCTTTTTGAGGGAGAGCAAATGAGGCCCTGCACAATCCTTTAAAGTAGTTGGTACAGCCGACGAAGCGTTTTCTAGTTTTCTTCGAGTATATCGTCAAAAGCTTTCCAGTCTTGCAGATTGGGCATGCGCCGATTATGCTTTCTTCCAACCTCGTCCTTTCCACGGCATTACTCAAGCGCTCACCGATTTCTCCCTCTTTTTGCTTGAGCTCTTTCAGCACTGGTCCAAGAATTTCAACTGCACCAACCAAAACGTCTTCCCTCTTTTCGCCGTTCTGGCATATCCCATTGATTCTGTCCTCAAGTTCCTTCGTCATTTCAACAGAAACGACTTTCTTACAGTGATTCTTCAGGATTTCGAGAACCTCAAAGCCCAAGTCAGTCACCATTATTCTCTCGTTTCGAACATATTTCCTTTCATAAAGCGTCTGTATTGTATCCGCCCTAGTCGCCTTTGTTCCAATTCCAACCTCTTCCATTTTCTGAAGCAAGCTGCTGGGATTATATCGTGGCGGCGGCTCAGTGAATCTGCTTTCCACGATGACCTTCTTAAAGACGACCTGTTGTCCCTCCTTTACTAAAGGCAACAAAGTTTCCTCTGATCTAACATATGGCTCGTAGAACCGTTGCCATCCTTTCTCTAACGTTCGTTTTTCCTTGACACAGAAATGATACCCGTCGACCTTGATGTTTGCCTTGACGCTCTGTCTTATCGCCGGCTCGCCGAAAACCGCCATGAACCTTCGAACAACGAGATCCCAAATGTTTCTTTCAGATTTGTTCAGAATGCGTTCAGGCAGATTTCCGGTCGGGTAGATGGCGGGATGAGCTGGGTCTTCTCTGCCTCCCTCATGGGGTTTCAACACTGGTTTGCCCAAAAGATCTGCTGCAAGTCCTTTGTATTCTCGGACGCTGCTCAAGTTCTTAAGAATCGATTGATAGTTTATCGCCAGAGGAAGTTTTTGGCTGCTGGTTCGTGGGTAAGAGATTAACGCGTCGAGATACAAACGTTGAGTCGTGCCCACCGTTTTTTTTAGGTCGTACCGAAACAAACTGTAAGCTTCAACTTGTAAGGCGCCTAAATCAAAAGGGACAGGCGCAGACAGCTGAAACTGTAGGACTTCCACCTTTTCAATTTTTCCGCTTCCTTTGCAGGCGTTTGAAACAGCATCTGCTTCTGTCTTAGTCTCTACTATTCTCTTCGCGAATTCGGCTACGCAGGTTTGTCCGTCTATTTCCACGCGGGCTTTGATTTGCCAGTACGGCGTGGGCACGAAGCTTCTTATGGATTTTTCTCTGGAAACCAAGAATGTCAGGAGCGGCCCCTGAACTCGACCCGTACTCAACGTACTGTATTTTCCGCTCCAGTTCTTTGCCGCAAATGTCAGAGCTCTCGAGAGATTGATGCCGTAAAGCCAGTCAACTTCATGCCTCGTTCTGCCGGCTTCTATGAGCGCAAAGTCCAAATGCGGCAGGGACTCGACGTAGGATTTTTCCAGTTCTTCTTTGGTCAAGGTGGAGTATTTCATGCGCCTTGACACTTTTTCTTTGTCGTTGCAAGCGTATTTCAAGATGCAGTATCCGATGATGCTTCCTTCCATGTCGTAGTCACACGCGTCAATAAACGAGTCTGCGTTTTTGGATAGTTTCGAGATGACTTGAAGCCACGCGCGGATATGCTCTGCCCCTTTCTCAGCCTGAAATCGAGGCACCCACTTGAAATTGAAAACAGGGTAAGAGCTTCTTCCTTTCGTTTGCGCAGAAACCGTGTACAAGTGCCCAAGTGCAGGAACAATTACAATCTCCTTGTCGCGCACGGCCACGTAATAGGGCACGCCGTTGTCTTCCATTCTTCTTGCTTTCTGGCTTACGTCAAGCGCTGAAGCTATTCTTTGTGCAGCATCCGGCTTTTCTGTGATGATTAAAGTGTATTTTCCCATGGTTAACACGGACCGCGCTAAACTTGTTAAACCCTGTCTCTTTGAACTATGCTGTCCTCATCAGGATATTGAACTTTTCCTCTCTTGAATGTTCTTCAGCGTTTATGCTTCTAAGTCGCGCCTGACACTGGCGAGTTGCAATGGAAAACCCTGAAAGGCCACAACTAAATCAGCGTTCTTGTGAAAGAACGCGTGCGCTCGTGAGTTGCCAATCTGGATTGTCCTCGGTCTCATAAAAAGGCTCAAATGAAAGGCAGGCAAGACAGATAACTCAGTTCTTCACGTTCTCTTCATTAGGGGGAGGAAGAGTTGGCGCAAAAGGTAGTCTGGCTCGCACGATCTGGAATTGTGCAGCAGCTGCTCTAGCAACCGATAAATACACCGTGAACGTCTAGTTCTTTCATTAACAAGCGGAGTGCAGTGTTTATGCCTCAACGTGTAACCTGTCAAAGCTGTGGCCACTTGTTGTATGAAGGACCTGATCTGAAACCCCCAGATGAAATTTTGCACGACCATGAAGGCAAATGCCCCAGTTGTGGCAAGAAACTCTCGTTCGTACCCATAGACGTAAATGTGAAACCTTCGAAATGATCGGTTTCTGAGGAAACAGGCTTGATCGGAGAGAATCGTCGAACCCAAATCTATGAAATACATCGAAAAACTGCAAAACTAACGGTTTTTGCCGGCTTTGAAATGCCAATATACTATAAGGATATAACCCCCGAGCATCTGGCCGTACGAAACAGTGTCGGCGTCTTCGACATCAGCCATATGGGAAGAGTGCTGGTTACAGGAATCGATGTTGAAAGATTCCTGAATTATGTGATAACGAACGATGTCTCAACGTTGCAGCCCAACGTTGCGCAATACTCAGTTATGTGTAACGAGAACGGCGGCATAATTGACGACTTTGTTGTTTACCGGTTGGAAGACGAGAAATTCCTCGTAGTTTTCAACGCGAGCAACCGCGAAAAAGACTACAACTGGCTAGTTAAGAATGCAAAAGGTTTCAACGTGAAGATTGAAGAAATCTCTGACAACGTGGCAATGTTTGCAGTTCAAGGTCCAAAGGCCGAAAAAACACTGCGGAAAATCGCGACGGAAGATCTGAGCAAGATTGGAAGATTCAAGTGCGAACCTTCCAAGTTGGCCGGTGTAGAAGTCTTCCTGTCTAGAACGGGTTATACGGGTGAAGACGGCTTCGAAGTCTTCGTGTGGAACGCTTCAATCGCAAAACCAGACAACGCCATGAGACTGTGGAAAGCCATTCTTGAAGCTGGAAAGACTCTAGGAATAGAACCATGTGGTTTAGGAGCGAGGGACACTTTACGACTTGAAGCAGGACTGTGCTTGTACGGAAACGATATAGATGAAACTACAACACCGCTAGAGGCGGCGCTGGGTTTTGTGGTGAAACTGCAGAAGGACCGATTCGTAGGAAAAGAGGTTTTGCTGAAACAGAAAGCTGAAGGAGTGAAGCGCAAGCGCGTTGGAATAACAATGACAGATCTGGGAATACCTCGGCAGGGCTTCGAAATCCGCGCTGAATCTGGAGAAAGAATAGGCAGAATGACAAGTGGAACTTTTTCCCCTTTGCTAAACTTCGGAATCGGCATGGGCTACGTCCAGACGCCTCACGCCCAAGAAGGGAATATTGTAAACGTAATAATACGCAACAAGACAGCTACCGGCAGAATAGCGGCGTTCCCATTATACGACATTGAAAAATATGGCTTCAAACGAAAGACTACGACTGTTTGAAAACAGAGTCTTCTTGGCTAACATTTTCCTTTTGGAAAGGTATATAACGATGACCCATGTCATCTAAATTAACTTCAAACAATCATGTAACCACAAGCAAAATAACAAACTTCGACATAGCCTGTAGGAGGAAGGAAACTGAAGTGAAGCTGCCCAACATATCCCGAGAAGCCCTGATTAACGGCCTGAAGAATCTGGGAAAACTGCGAGTCAAGATCAGCCGCACTTCGGTACTGACTTTCACGGCGTTGCTACTCATCCTGTTCGTCGCTTACACCATACGGATTCTTCCACTGCGTTGGGAAATAGGAACGGGAACAGGTTTCATAAACCTGTCCGAGTTCGACGCATTTTTCGAATTTCGCGTAGGCAACTATATGGTGCAAAACGGGTTGCTTTCGCCCTATTGGCCAAAGCTGTGGCTTGATACCCAACTCTGGTATCCACAGGGAATTAACATGGGCTCAGAGTCGCTACCGTCAATACCTATGACTGGAGCTTTTCTTTACGACATAATCCATGCTCTGGGCGTCAATATAGATTTTATGAGTTTCTGTGCACTTCTCCCTCCGATGTTTGGCACGTTGTGTGTTTTGATCATGTATTTCATCGGCAAGGAATATGGAGGAAAAGCCGTCGGAATGCTCGCTGCACTCATCCTGGCTCTAGACGCATCTTTCATTACAAGAAGCAATTTAGGCTGGTTTGAAACTGAAACAGCTACGTTTTCCTTTCTGCTATTCTTCCTGCTGTTTCCAAAAGCAATCGAGGAAGAGAGACCAATAGGTTCCTCATTGAAGCTATCGCTGGTGTGCGGAGTGTGCTTGGCTTACTTCATAATGGGGTGGGGCGCAGCGTATTATCTGGTAGATTTGGCTGTGCTCTTCGTTTTCGTTTTGCTCCTGTTGAGGAGGTACACTAGGCGCATACTGTTTGCGTACAGCATAACGTATGGATTGGGGCTGTTAGTAGCGATGAGTGCCCCCCTTCTGGGAATAAAATATCCAATAAGCTATGCGGTCTTACCCGCGGCCGGCGTGTTCCTCTTGCTATGTCTGAGTGAAGTCCTGCAGATTCTAACTTCGGCAAAAGAGAGATTCGCTCTTGTAGTCGCAACCCTAGTAGCCATTATTGGCGCTTTCACAGCCATCTTTGCCTTAGGATACGCAGGTAACATAGCGGGCAAGTTCCTAACAGTTCTGGATCCTTTATTGCGAAGTGCCAATCCACTCACGTTGTCTGTTGCTGAGCACAATATAACGGCTTGGGGCTCGATGTACTATGATCTGGGCATATTGATATTATTCTTCGTTGTCGGACTTTATTTTGTCTCAAGAAATCTAGTCAACAAGAACCTGTTCTTGCTACTCTTCGGCTTGACATCACTGTATTTCGCCGGCTCCATGGTGCGCCTGCTTTATCTTCTAGCGCCAGCCTTCGGCCTAATCGCTGCTGTGGGAATAGTAGGCGTACTAAGACCATTCATCACCATGCTAAAAGAACCGCCAAAGATAACAACGAAGAAGTTTCGTCTAGAGCATGTGGGAAAAGAATTCAGCGGAACTGCCGTTTTCCTAATATTCTTAATTCTAATGACGCATTTTGCGATCTCGCCGCAGTCCGGTGGCATTCCCGCCGTGTATAGGCAAGCTTACACTCCTTTGACGATTACAGCAGGCAGCCTTCCGATAGTTCCCAACGTAGCAGTGACAGAGTGGCTGGACATGCTTACTTGGACAAAGAATAACCTCGCCTCGACTGACGTTGTCGATGCTTGGTGGGACTACGGATTCTGGTTAACAATTCTGGGAAATGTAACCACGCTCAATGACAACGCCACGATAAATGACACGCAGATAGAAAACGTAGGTTTCACGATGATGGCCAACCAGACTGAATCAGTAAAGATGCTGAAGGTCTACAACGCAAAATACGTTCTCGTGTTCACCACTCTAGCCTTGCAAACGCCAAGTGGAAGCTCCACGACCTACGCACTTGAAGCTGGTTACGGAGACGAAGGAAAATGGACGTGGATGGCAAGGATTTCAGGGCAGGGTGCGCGGAATGTTACCATATGGCCAGGATGGAATTGGACTGATGAGACCGCATTCGGAAAATACACCAACGTTACGACTTATTGGCCGAACAATTGGTTATGGAATGACCGGGGATACAACACGACGATTTATCAGCTGATGACTTGGGCGAGAACCCTGTATTGTAACGCGCAGGGGGTGGTAGACCCAGACGGGGGCAACGCTACTGGAGGCGTAAACCCCGATACTGGCCAGACAAACCCCGTGCCGCAGTACTTTGAACCGGCATACATTGCAGGGTTGACTCTTACCCCATCTGACGCCAGTAGTCTATATGGCGGTTTGGTTCCGCTCGTCGCTCTGTACAAGATAGACTATCCTAACGGATGAAGGAAGACATTTTGTTCCCCAGAGCCCCTGACCAACATAAACCAAACAGGCCGCTGGTTCCGAACGGTTTAGGTGTCCTTTATGTCATGGTTAGTGTTGTTTACATTTTTCTCCTGTATTTCTTAGGCGTGATGAACGTAGCTAACGGTGTTTCTGCGCCTCTGACCTTGGCAGCCTGCATTTTGTTCGGTGGGTTCATGGGCCTGTTGGACGACTGGATAGATCTCAAGTGGCGATACAAGGCGTTCCTTCCACTTGTAGCCGCCATACCGCTTGTCACTTTTGCAAGTCAGGTCGGAGCGCGTACTTCAATAGTCCTCCCGCTTCTGGGAACCATCCACTTCGGACCGATCTACTATTTTATAATCATTCCAATCCTCGTGACCATAATCACAAACACTGTTAACCAGCTTGGCGGTTTGAACGGTCTAGAGACAATCTGTCCCGCAATAATTATGATAGGGTTAATGGCCATCTCAGGTTCTTTCGCAATCCTTCTGCTTTGTCCATTGATCGTTTGGCTGATACTTGCCTTCTTCAATTTTCGGGGCAGAATTTTCGTAGGCAACACTGGATCCTTTGCCATAGGGATTACGCTGGCTGCTTTCGCAATTATCTCGGATCTAAAGTCCGATTTGGTGATTTCAGTTTTGCCATACATATTTAACTCAGCAGTAATTCTCTTGACATTTTTCTTCTACAGGACTAAGGCCAACGTTTCCTTTGACGGCAAACGACTCATGTCAGATCACAGAAGGAGCTTGATAACGCTCGTCACGTTTAATCGCCCGCTAACCGAAAGACAAATAGTCATTGTAATCTCGCTTTTGGTTGCGGCAACAACTCTCGCAGGTGCACTTGCTCGACTACTGTTGAATCTCTGACACTTCGGTCACACTCAACAGCACTTGCGGCACAATGCATCAAGACAGAGTACTATAGGCAACAGTGGCCCTACACTTCTTAGCTGTTCTAAGCAAGATTTAATAACTGTGAGTAGTGTGCATAGACATGTTTAGCGGGTGAGTGGGCCTCCACCCGTTCCGCTACGACAAACCCCGGGCGTAGGAGGTGAAAACGTGAGAATTGACACTAGAGACTTGGCATTAATGGCTATTTCTGCGAGCCTGTACGCTTCAATCAATATTGTTCAAACGTCGATGGGAGGACCTATCACTTATGGACCTATTCAGTTGAGGCTTGCCGATTGTCTGATTCCGCTGTCAGCACTGTTTGGGTGGCCCTGGGCAATGGGAGTTACGATAGGTTGTTTTAGCAATGCGTACTACTGGCTTGATCCGGCTGATGTGGTTGTCGGGCCGATTGTTAACTTTACTGCGGCGTTCTTGATATTGCTGTTGCGGAAAAATCGTGCTTTAGCTTGCGTTTCGGGAAGTCTGACTGTAGGCATGCCCATTGGTCTGTACCTTTACTATCTGTACTTGAAAGGTAATCCTGCCATGCAGCAAGTTCCCAGTTTTGGCGCGATACCGTTGCCCATCTGGTCGGCTTTTGTCGTTAGCCTTTCTATCAGCAGCTTGATAATCATCGCCGGAATCGGATACCTTCTTCTAGGAGCCTTGTCGCGGCCAAACGTTATAGAGCCATTGAAATCACACGGATTGAAAGCTCTGTCGCAGAACCAGTAGCGTCTAAAGGAAGCGTTCCAGTTTCGTTAGCCCTATTATTTCGTCAAAATCTAGACCTAACGCGTCTAAGACCTGATCAAACGTTGATTGTAGATACGCGATGTACTTGTCGACATCTACCTCATTCCGTGTTGCCAGTTCAACAGGCTTCACGTGTGGTTCTCTACTGATTTTGACGAAGCTTATCAGGTCGCCTGCCTTCAATTCTGCTCCGTTTTCCTTCAAGATTTTCGCAGCCTTGACGTGCTGAGGTGTTGTTTTTGTGTAGTGTTCTATATCCTCGCCCAGGACCACGTTGAAGGCTAGGTCGCTCATGCTCTCCCACCCTCGCCTCTTGAGTTGCATGTAACAGTCGCGCACAATTTCTGCAATGTCTTTTTTCGCGTTCTCGAAATCTGCAGGTGTCTTGACAGTTGCCAACCGTGTTTTCATCCGTTCAAATGCCCTTTTTATGAAAACTGGTATGTGCCGTTTCTTGCCCGTTAGTCCCTTTACGTCGACCGTTCCGTCTTCTAGGACGCCTAAATAGTTCTTTTTTCGCGAACTGAAAACCGCGTACCTGTAGACCTTGTCGACGTCGAGACTCATTTTCAGCTCTTGTTCAGTCCAATGTGCCAGCTCTTCGATCTGTTGCTTCGAAGGATTCTTCAAGAATAGGCTGTCCGTGTCTCCATAAAGCACTTGGATGTTAAGCCTCTCAGCTTTGCTGAGTATTTGCGTTATGGAGTGTCTTCCGATTGCAGCGGTGGCTTCGGCCACTGGTGGACAGTAAAGGTCGAAGCTTTCGGCTCCGAAGACTCCGTAGCTTGCGTTCAAAATTACTTTGAGGGCTCCCTGAGTTACGTTGTACCAGCTTCTTAGATCAGGGGGTAGGGCTTTGTCTTTGGATTTCGGTTTGTACCATTGCACTCGCAGGTCCCTTAGCGAACCGATTAGAAGACTCTCCAGTGCCCGTTTTTTGGTGCAGACCCAGTGCGGCGTGCCTGGGATGAGGTTGCTGCGGCATTCTGGGTGTTGACATAGGATGGATTGGTAGCCTAAGTTCCAAACCTTTATTATTGAAGGGTACAGGCTTGGGAAGTCCATGACGGCGACGTTAAAGTGGACTCCGGGGACGGGTTCGACGACTAAGGCGCCTTTGTATTTTTTGCCCTTGATCATTGCTTTTGTTGCGGTCTTGCCCTTCGTTGCGAGTATGTCTTGGGGGGTTGGAATGAGCATGTTTCTGTGGCGATGCTCGCGTTGAAGGAAGTCTCTTATCCAACGCGACACGCCTTGCCGACTGACGTCTTCCATGGGCATGCTGCTGATTCTCGCGAGGACCAGAATCAGCTTCATGACCAGTTCATCTTCGAAACTTGTGAGCTTGAAGGTTATTTCGGAGTCCCTGAAACAGTACTTAGCCAGTTCAGTGTAAGTTAATTCTCCCAAGCTTTTGTCGAGTTGGATTTTTTCCAGTTGGATTAGGGCCCTTCCTACCTCATTGAGGGTTACGTCTCGGTAGCGATTGTTGAAAGCGTATATCTGGATTGAGCGATTAAAGAAGAACTTGTAGAGGTCAATGTGCACTCCATAGCTCAGCAGGCAGGAGCGTTTGCCGATTTCTATTGGAATGTCGCTATGCCTTATGCCTAGGTTCAAGGCGCGGTGGGCAAGATAACGGAGGTCGAAATCGTCTCCGTTGAACGTCAGTACGAATGGGTAGTCCCAAAGGATGTCGAAAACGGCTCTTATGAGTTTTTCTTCCGTGTCAAAGTATTCGATTGTTATGTCTGCTGGTAAGTGTTCTGCTCCTTCGCGGATTCCTTCGCGTTTAAGGACCAGGGTTTTCTCTAGCCCGTCGGAGGCGAACATTGAGACGCAGATAACTTGGTAGGCTGCTTCTCTCGGGTCGGGGACGCGTGTTGGGATGGGCGCCAGTACCTCGATATCGATGGCTACGCGGCGGAACTTTGGAGCTGGATATTCGAGTAGTCTGGCCCATTCTACGATGAACTCGCATTCTTCGTTCGTGGCTTCCTTGAAGACTTCACGTATTTTTGTCACCGTTTTTTCAGTGCTTTGCAGGGTCTTCGCAACAAGATTGCTGTCTTTAACCTCGTAGATCATTCCTGGAAATAGGTTTCTGTCGAATATGTAGGATTGATAGTATTTTATTGTTGATTCCCATACTTTGATTTGTTCTTGGGCTATTGGTGTTTCCGAGACTTTGGGGAAGTCTTCGGGGATTATGTCTCTGATGCATCCTGTGGGGCGTCCGCCGATGGCCAGGGGATCTTTGGTCAGAATTTTTGTTATTTTCACGTTCTTGTCTAGAAGGGGGTCGAATTTTTCGACGATTTCAAATCGGTCTAGACCTTGGTGCTGGATTAAGCGGCTGATTCTTTCAAGCTCGTATCGTGAGAGGTTGGTTAGGCAGTACGGCTGGTGTCCGGTATTGTCGTACCAGAAATAGATTTGTCCCGAGACTGGTTCGTAGAGTTTCATCACTGCCTTTCCAACTTTTCCATCGTACGTGGCGGATACGATATAGGAAGCGGACAGATTCTGAGGTGCCACTGGTGGAAAAGAAAGGCGTTTTCCTTTTTCATTGGCCACGCTTCCTGTGATGACGGCGATTCTTGGCTCTGCTTTCTCTTCTTTTACATGCAGAGTTTCTTTGTGTGAAAAGTCTTCTAAGCGCTTTTGTGCCATCTGAGTTTTGACCCTGTTAGCTTTATGCGTTTGAAACCTAAAATCTCTTGTCCTCTGGGCAGGAAAACATTGTTGTAGCCTTCTGACTCTGAGGTGCGCGTTAACCAACATCTGCAAATTCGAGGCTCCACAGTTTTCAGCTTGTGTTTGCTGACATACCCTACTCCTGCGCGCGCTGCTAATCCAAGTGTGCTGAAACACCTTTTGCATCATGGTCCAGCAAAGTCGCTCCCCTTTTTCACTTGTAATGTCAGATGTAATGTGTATTGTTACAAACCATGAAGAAAATCAGGCTGGACTACCGTTCAGAGTGGACTCAGCCCTTTCGTTTGTAATGTCAGATGTAATTTTCAATGTATTAGTCAGGGATTGTAGGCAGTGTTGTCCGTGGTAAAAAGCCAGAATGGTCAGGTCTGGCAGGCTCACTTCGCCGTTGCCGTCTACGTCGCGCGCGCCAGTATTTATTCCTTCTTCTGAACAAGCCGCTCGGACGGGGCACACGCTGAATACGGAATGCCTTTAATTCTCACCCGCTTCATTCTTGATGTTTAAGGAGATGCTGCAGAAGCTGTGCTTAAGGAAGCTTGGACACTTTCGATCGAGACCCTAAGCTGGATGGAAATGCGAAGGTTAAGCGAGCCGTTGGCTTTGGCGAGGACTGTTAAACAGTTGGGGGTTACTGATTACAACGTTGTGAGGATGGCTCACCTGCTCGTTTCTGAGACTGTGAGACGGAAGAACTTCATAGACAAGTTCATTGACAACGCCATGAAGCCAGATTCTTTGAGCGAATTCGACTTTGGAACTCGGGCATTCTTAAGGCTTTACGTCTACCAGACTCGAATTGCCAAGAACTGGTCCAGAGCAGATTTTGACGAAGCTGAGAATGTAGTGAAGCTTGGTCGCTCTATCTTGGGATGGAAGACTCTGCAGCCGGTCGAACCGATTCTGGGCATGCTGCTAACGCAAGAGGCAGCATCGGTGTTTGAGGGTGGAACCGACGAGCAGCTAATCGGACTTCGGACTTTTCACCCATCGTGGTTTGTGAGATACTGCATAGGGCTCTTCGGCAGAGGCGAGACTGTTGACATGCTACAGGCGGACATAAAGCCACCTCCGGCCTACGTGAGATTAAACACCCTTAAGACCGATGAGGTCGAAATTCTGCAGAGGCTCTGCAGAGACGGGGTTAGTGTTGAGAAAGTCAACGGGTTGAGATATACATACGAGGTTACAGCCACTCCTCAGCCTGTAACCAGAACGGCAAGTTTCAAAGAAGGTTTACTCTACGTGCAGGATAAAGCAAGCTGTTTAGCAGTAGAAGCAGGGAACCCTACAGGTGACATGACTGTTCTTGACATCTGTGCGGCGCCCGGAGCGAAGACCTCATTCCTCGCCCAGCTGATGCAGAACAAGGGTGAAATCATCAGCCTGGACTATTCAAAGCGTAGGATGGCCACATGGAAGAATGAAATCAGTAATGCCGGCGTTGGAATTGCCGAGCCGATAATTGCTGATGCACGCTTCCATTTGCCTTTGGATGCGAAGGCTGACTTGTTGGTTTTGGATCCTCCGTGTACGGGCACGGGCACTTTTGCGAAGAATCCGGCGGCCAAGTGGAGGCTTGCGCCGAGTTCTATTGAGAAGATGGCTGAGATTCAGTGGCAAATGTTGAATAACTGTTCAGAATACGTGAAGCCGGGAGGAACGCTGGTTTATTCTACGTGCAGCATAACCGTTCAAGAGAATGAGATGCTGGTTGAACGGTTTACGAAATGGCATCCAGAGTTTTTGCTGACTGAAATAACGCCGAAGATTGGTTTGCCAGGGTTGAGGGGGTTGGATAAGTGTCAACGGCTTTATCCTCACTTGCATCGTTGCAATGGCGTCTTCATCGCAAAAATGTTGAAGAGCAAGGACATGGAAAGTACTTGAAGCTTCAGCTCCTCCATCATAATGTTCTTGCAGCGGCTTCATTCTGAGCTATTGTTCTCTTGATTTCTCAATGAAGCACAGCAATTCGAAGATCACCTTTGCAGCCTGAATGGTTGAAACGCCTTGATCATAGTTTGGGGCGATTTCGAGGACGTCGAAGCCTACCATGCGTCTGTCGCACACGCTCTCCAGCATGTCGAGTAGAACGCCTGTTTCAAGTCCGTCTGCTTCGGGGTTTTGAGCTGCGGGAACGTAGGCGGGATCGAGGATGTCCATGTCGACTGACAGGTAGATGCTCTTGTATCCGTCGAGCATTTTCTTCAGCCTGTTGGCGCTTCGTTGGCTTCCCTGTTTTCTTATTTGTTGGGTTGTGAGAGACTCTATTCCTGCCTTCTTTGCGTATGCCAGTTCTTCCTTGCAGACTGCTCTTGTGCCGACTTCTATGATTTTTGCTGGTTTTATTTCTTCGTTTATTCTGCGCATGAAGGTTGTGTGGGAGAGTTTCAGGCCTAGGAACTCGTTGCGCAGGTCGAGGTGTGCGTCGAAACTGACTATCGCCGTTTCCGAGGCTTTGTCTCTGAGGCTTCTTGCGATGCCGAGGGTTATCGTGTGTTCTCCGCCGATGGTTACGGGCGTCTTTCGATTTTCAACGATGCTCTTGACGACGCGTTCCAGGGTTTGCAAGGTCTTTTCGGTGTTCGCGGAGACGTGCAGGTCGCCCAAATCATGCAAAGATAGGTCTTCAACGTCTATTCCTGTGCGCATGCTGTAGGTTTCGATGTTGAGTGATGCTTGTCTAATCGCGTTGGGACCGAACCGTGCTCCCGTGCGGTAGGTGCTGGTGACGTCGAACGGAACGCCCAAGATTATGTAGCTTGCTTTTTCGAACGGTTTTTGAAAGCCGCTGAAGACGTTTGATTGTGAAACGAAGAGTTCATGGTTGCTCATACGCGTTTTCACGTCCTGCCTCTGTTTATCTTGGCGCTCGGTTCTAAACCTTTCCGTGGCATCTCCTGAAGGGGCAAGTTCATTGCATTTCTTTCCTCTCCCAAACGGTTGGTGTCGAAGGAGTGTGACGCTGAGCTTCGGCGAGAAGCGCCTGCGAAAGTCGACCCACCTTTTTTGTTTGTAATGTCAGAAGTAATGTGGATTGTAATAAACCATGAAGAAAACAGGCCTGGACCTCCGTTCAGAGCTAACTCGTTCCGTTTATTTGTAACGTCAGATGTAATGTGAATTGTAACATTTCGATGCCGTAGCACCTCAGACGGGTACATGCAGAGGCAGAGAGAGACGGTCGGGGGGCCGCCTGTTGAGCTTCCCTCCCTCTTCTACTTGCATCAGAGGTAATCCGTAACTGTAATCTGTGGCAATGTTGTTTTGTGCGACCCCCCGGTCTTCGTTGGCAACAACAGAGGTAATGTTGTGTGGTAACAATTCATGGAGAAACTCTGTGAAATTCCATTCTTTCAGAGTCGACCTCTGTCTTTCTCGGTAACAACCGTGGTAATGTTGCGTGGTAACAAGTCATGGAGAAACGGACGCAAGTTCCTTTTTTTAGAGTTGGCTCCCTTTCTTTTTGCACACATCGGTTGTAATGTTGCGGTGTGTTTGACAGACGTTGAAGAAGCAGACGGGTGTGTTGTCGGTGCTCAGGGCTGGGGAGGCCGTTGGGATGTTTGCAAGTGCTGGAGTTTGCTTGGAAAAGCGTGTTCTGCATGCACTAGACCTATATACACGGTGACGTATCCATTGGCAGTAGTTGGGATTCTTTAGAGGAAGAGTTCATCGGTAGAGTGTTTCGCTTTTTCTCTGATTGTTCTGACTGGTGCGAACATCAGGTGATTGGTTCTATTGGTTTGGGGGTGAAGAAAAATTGGGTAAGAGAAAGATCCTTAACGAGGAGAATTTGGAGAACATGTTGTTCCCAAGCAAAAACGACGTACTGGGTATAGCAGTCAAAATGCTTGGGTTTGACAGAATCATGGTCAAGTGTCAAGATGGCAAGGAACGATTGTGCAGAGTGCGGGGCAAGTTGAAGAGGCGAGTGTGGATAAGAGACGGAGACATCGTGTTGGTCTCTCCTTGGGATTTCCAGTCAGACACCCGAAGCGACATATTCTGGCGGTACAGGAAGAACCAGACTGAACAGTTGAGGCTGAAAGGATACCTTACGATGTGATGTCTCTGACGTCAAGCTCTCATTCCAACGTCCAAAGCGAGCAATGCAATTATGAGAATGTCATGCCTCCTAGAAAACGAAAATAGAAGGACACCCGACGCGCGCTACACTTTGGCAAGCTTCTTTTTACCTCTAATCAAAGCGCTAGAACTGAGAAGAAGCAAAATAGCTCCCATGCGAATACGATGTAACTCGCAAGCACTCAATACTGATTTTGAATCCAGTAAGTTAATATGCTGCGTTCCTGACTCTGTTGGAGTAAGCAAGATTTTTGCCCATGAACTCGTGAAACCGGATTATTCCGTTTTTGCTTTTGGCATGTCTGCTAAGAAACAAACAGAGGTGAAAAACATGCAAAATGCGAAGGAAATTGAAGAACGAATGAGACGAATCGAAACTTGGGCGTGTCGGTCTAAAGCGCACGAAATGAGATAATAGTAGAGTCCTATCTTTTTTGTCTCTTTTTGAAGCGCAGTTCCAATGAACAATCACCGCAATCCGAGTTAAAATTGTGTATCGAGTCACTACCAACATGTGCCGCTGCACCCATTTTAGCCAGTGTGAGGTCTAATGAGAAAGTGTTCCCGCCGAAAATGTGATGCTTGTCCAGAGATCGAAAACAGAGTCGATAAAGCTTTGCCCCAAACCAATACTCGCCAGTGAGTCATCAGACAACATAGTATAAACAAAAGCCTTTTCTTTAATCATTCAGACGAGTTGCGATTGGTAATTGATGTGAAGGCCAGTGGCATTGTTGGAAGCCCTTGCAAGAATGGGAACGTAGCGCGCGCGCTATTTGCTGGACGGGCTTAATGTCTCTTGTTAGCTTTTGCTCCACCTTTAGCTTTCCGATCGCGGACGTGTGGAGATGGATCTGTTTTAGTCTCGAAATCTCGGCTCTTTTTGGCGACGCTAACCGTCTAAAGTCAGATTGTTTTGCCGTTGCGCAGCCAAAACTCGATGACTTCGCCAAACCGATTACAAACCTGGGCAACAGAATCAAAGCGGTTTCCCATGGATTTGACGCTGTAACTTCTGAAATTAGTGGTTTGGTCGAATCAGCCTTTTGAATAGGGGCATATTGAACTTGGTATCAAAAATACGGCAGTTTTCAGGTTGGTTTCTTATTCGCGGCTTCTTTTTTACTAATAACCTGAATGTCGTATCCCATTCCTCTAGGACCATGGATATGATGCAGATTCTGAATTGTGAATCCAGCTTCTTCCAACTTTTTCTTGATTTTCGAGTCTCGATACAAGTGGAAAATCTTGTAGTTGCCGTAGGAAGAGGACAAATGCAGGCGATAGTACAACCAGCCATACCAAGATGCAATCTCAAGCGTAAAGATGCCATTGGGTTTCAAAACTCTAAAAATCTCACTCAAGGCTTTCTTATCGTCTTCCACGTGCTGGATGCATCTGCGTGAGAAGATTTCATCGATACTATTTTCTTCGAATTCCAGTTTTTGCACGTCCATTACGAAATCAACTTGTTCACCGGGATTGATATCGACGCCCGAGAAACCTGGCTTCTTGTTACCACCACACCCGATATCAAGTTTCATATTGGAGTCCCTTTCTTCATTGTTTCTTTCTTCTATAAACACGTGAAAGGCTTTTTATCTGTTGTGTATGCGTTTGTCTTTTGTCATTATGAGTCTAACAAAACGAAACAGACAACTTTAGCATAGGATTTATAATGCCTTACTACTTTTGAATGTGAAGAAAAGGAAATGTCTGAATTGGCATCTGCCGGCAATTTTTCCGTCGATTCTACCCCTCTGGCATCCGAAAGTTGAAGCAATCGTAACATACTGGATGTCACAAACTTTATATGTTGCTCAGAACTTTATTTTATTTGTGGCCTAGCCGAATCAATTCCAGCTCTACCAGATTTCGGGACAGAATGGGGGGAGGTGAAAAAACGATCTTTAAGGAAAAGGTGATAAGCAAACGATTTTGGTTCATAGCGTTGGCAATTATCGCGATAACATCAGTAATCGGATACGCCGCCGTAACAAATTATGTTCTGAATATTCCTTCAAATGTTGCTGTAGTTAGCGCAGATCCAGCATTGCAATTAATCGCTTCTGACAATTCAACCGTCATAACATCTATATCATTTGAAAATATTCCCCAAGGTGAGACAGGAACTTGGATGGGATATCTGAATAATACTGGTAACGTCGACCTTCATACATTCTCGATAGCATCTTCAGACTTAGGTCCCATTGGAACGATTTCATGGAACATGCCCGCGTCTGGAGACTTGGGCGTGGGTCAATTGTATCCAATCACGATAACATTAACCATAAATCAAACAGCGAGCCTTGGTTCCCACGGATTTACGATACAAATCACAGGCAGCCCCACGGGCCCCACGGTAACAACCGTTCAAATCTATGCCAGTGATCCTAACGATGGTTATCCTAGGACTTGGGATGTAGTGTTTGACCGACCGATGCCTCCCTTTGCCCCTGGAGGCGACCATGTTGGCTCTGACGTTGACGAAGCTCATTACAGCGGTGATACCATGACCTTCCAATGGAATTTAGCAGGCGGAGCACACTACCTTATATTCGCTGTTACTCAGACTGGCGGTCCAAACTATGGCGTTTATAGTGGAACCATCACAATAAATGGCAATACTTACAACTTCAGCGGCTTAGACGCAGACCATACGGTGACAATCGACTTCACTGTATAGGCTGTAAACCAAAGCCACCCTACAGCGCGCGTTTTCAAGTGTAAGTGTGAGGTTAAACGGCATAACATCGAGTGTATATGTAATTACTCGGAGGGTACGGAACGATTAGCGCGTGTCCCAGCAGGACAAGCGCGCGCTTCAGCCTACAATTCAAAGCCTGGGAATCCAGACTGGAATCCGTTGGCAGATATAGCTCCACCATACGGAATAATCAGTCTCACAAACCTCGTTACAATGGCCATGCACTACGGGCAACACAATCCATAACTCTTCCTTTTTCCGAACTGGCACGCGTTCTCTTGTTTTCCAAATCAACAGTGTGACGTTAAATGTGTTGTTGTGCCTTAAGACTTATTAACGATACTCTGAATGCATTATGCTTCGCGCCTAACATTTCAACAAACTGAATCGTTTCCTTTTGCTATTTTCTCAGCGTATCCTTTTGCTTCTCCGTAGTGCTGTCGCAGTTCTCCTTCATGAAGCTCTTCGAGTTTTTTCATTGCTTTTTTCTTGAACACTTCATAAGAATCTCCAATCTTGTAAGTGCCTGGAAGTATGAAGTTTGTCACTGGATCCGCCTTGTAGTTTCCAATCACTCTTTCTAGTCCTCTGGGTTCAAGTGCATACCTCATATTCTTATGACCTCGCGCGCGCTAAGAAACTAGTCTTTGGGTACTTTGCTTTATGCTCGCTAGGTTCGTCGAATTGCCCAATAGCTGAAGCTGTCGCCTTTCGTCCATTTACCACCTAAACTTCTCACAGTATCGTTAATTTCATCCCACTCATTCTTCAAGTATTGATTTGGCTTTATTATGACGTATTCTCCGTCTGCGGTGAAACTTAACAACTTGCGCTGCTCTGGGCTGAATTCTTTTTCTACTGCGCTTGTGTCTTGACTTGGCTGAACCGGCGTTTTCTCTGTGGGCTTAGATTCAGGTTTGGAGTTTGTTGTGGGCTGAGATTCGGCTTTGGGGTTTGTCGTGTAGATTATATTGAATTCGGGAATTGGATAGGATTCTGCAACGTCTTCAAAACTGTCGCTTCTTATGATTGCCGATACTTGCTTGGAAAACAAGTCGTACTTAACATCTAAAAGTTCTATATCGTCTGGCAGGTTGGAAGTGAAAGATGATACTTTTCCTTGCAGTTTTTCTATGAGGAATTCAGGGCGTAGTTTTATCATTCTCATTTTCATGGTTTCAACCACTCAGAATTGCTTTCTTAATTAGCATCAAATAACTTAAAAGTGTTGTTTATCACGCGCGCGCTATGAATCTGACTTTAAGGTGTCAAACACTTGATCTGATAGATGGTCCTTGTCGTACACAAGATGTGCATCAGCGCGTGCAAGGCTTTAATTCAAAATAGGAATAGTTAGTTTTTGGGGTTGCAGGTGGAAAATACTGAGTTCTTTCAAAATGTTTTATCTTACCTAGAAAATCGGGTGCAGATGGTAGGTAACAGGTCGAACATTTTTCTGGCGTTAGTTATCGGGTTGCTCGTAGCTTATGGATACATTACTAGGGAGTTTTTTTTCAATACTGGCAGGTACGTTTTTTTGGGTGTACACACTATTCTCTCTTTGAGCAGTTGCCTGCTATTCCTTCAAACGATTCGCCCCAGCCGTTACTTCTTTTGGGGGCGTGCAGCCCTGAACAACTTGCGTGTGAGAAATATCTCTTCTGGCCTGAACACAACCCGAACATCGAACGAATGTTGAAAAACGACGAGGAATTCAAGAAATGCTTCCAAAGCTTCACAAGCCAGGATATCTTTGACAACTACCAAAGAGCTGTAAATGCTGAACTGAAGATCGTGAGAGCCAAATACAGGTTTTACCGAAACGCAGTGATGTTGCTTAAGCTATTGATTGTTCTTGACATAATCGCCCTAATGGTTTTGCTAACTGTTCAGCGTTCCAGTTCATAGGCCGTATACTCGATTCCGATAACCCCTATATACGTACCCTATTATGACCTGATTTCTACTATACCTCTCTTTCCATTACCACAAACCTAGCATAGCTGAACCGTGTATACTGTCTCTCAATAACCCACTCTATTTCCACGTAGCACGTCGTCAGGTTTGGTTTGGTTGGACAAAACTTTACCTCCCTCTTCCTACACTCAGCTGAATCATGCTCCTGATAATCACCCTACCCTGAGCTCGCGCTAGAATCTATGAAGCATTTAACTAGCGCTTTCTTTGTAATAATTCTATCATGGGAGAATACGCGCGTGTATTGTTGTATCTTTTTTGGCTTGAACTAAAGAGGATTATATTTAAAGTGAAGTATTTTGCAGAAGTTGATGTGACGGACAACTGTAATCTTAGATGTAAACATTGCTATCATTTTCACGGTAAAGACGATTTTAGAACACAAGAGCTATCCATAGATGTTTGGGAAAAAAGGTTCAAAGAACTCTACAAGTCAGGAATAAGGAACATTCTTTTGGTTGGTGGTGAGCCTGCGCTTAGGATTGATGTTCTTATGCTCGCCCACGGGATATTCCCATTTGTTTACGTTATAACAAACGGAACAATAAAGATACCAGAAGAATTCACTCATAGACTATATGCTTCAATAGATGGGTCTCAAAAAACAAACGATTCACTCAGAGGGAACGGTGTTTTTTCAAGTGTAATGAAAAACTTTTCAGGGGATAAGCGTGTTGTTATAAATATGACAATCACGAAGGATAATTACAAAGAGCTTGAGGACGTTATGAAAATTGCAAAAGAGAATGGTTTCAAGGGTGTTGTTTGTAATATATGCGCAGGCGGAACCGATGTCAGCGTTCCTATGGTTGTAAGAGAAAAAGAGAGAAAAACTATAGTAAAAGAACTGAAACGAGTGAAGACAAAATACCCAAAAGATTTTCTTTTGAGCAAAGCGATGTTAAAATGGTATGAATACCCAGACCATAGTGGTCCATGCTACTGGGGCGATGAAGTGTTACATTTTGACGTTTCATGGAACAGAAGAAGGTGTTTTGGAAACAATGCGGACTGTTCCAATTGCGGGTGTCTGGCAGGGGCCTTTCAAAGTCCTCTAGAAATGCTAAGGCATCCAAGAGAGATGATGAAAATAGTTGTATGTTCATAAGCGAAGCACATCTCTTCCCAAGCGGCAGTTCATTGCTTTTCCCCTCATGAACTTACACTAGCTATTTCATATCGCGCG
>Ga0187870_1000452_pt1 | contig 47630 bp, 34 predicted proteins | sample June2016WEW_13_1_3_FD_132974 | JGI IMG/M metagenome (GOLD analysis project Ga0187870, IMG submission 132974) | Peatland microbial communities from SPRUCE experiment site at the Marcell Experimental Forest, Minnesota, USA - June2016WEW_13_150 | ecosystem: Environmental > Terrestrial > Soil >...
ATGGCAAGGCTAAGCAAGAGTATCAAGAGAACTGTGAACCAGGAGTATCTCATGATGTTGCTCCTTGGATGTAGAAATATATCAGTGATTTAAAAATCGAAATTAGAAACCAGAAAGGATCGAAAAGATGTAACGCGATAACGGTGTTCCTCGTGGATAACGCCGCGAACACGGTGTAGCAATTATACTGTCCCTGCACCTCCCTTCCGATCGTGTTTCTATTGAATGGAGATGAGAATTAAACTCGCGTCAGCTGCAGACGCTTGCACGACGTATCATCGTCGCGTTGCAGCAATGAGATTGTTTAAAAAGTACGATGGAGTTTTCTTACCGATGAATCTGTCGCCAAGAATGGATGGCCCGGGATGGCCTCGGTGTCAATACGCCAAGTTTTATTACTAAAACTCGGTTTCAGCGGGGGCAGTATAAAACTTTTTGCCGGGAATGTCAAGCTGAGCACTGATTCTTCTCAAGAAAGTAATCAACGAATTGCTCCATCGCAATATGGATTCATGAGCTGTGACGACCCGTCACGACCAGCAGACGACGAGAGACCATTCATTGGAAATTTCCTAAGAATACCCCTGTTGCCGACGGAATCCATCCAGAGTGTCGCTCTCCGGCGAGCTTTCTTTGAAGCATGGACTGAAATCGGCTCCCAATCCCATTACTGCGAAGTGCTATTGTTTCTTAGTGCTCCTTGTTGCTGGTCGTGCTCTTCAGACCCGGTCGTTTCATGAGGGAAACAAAGCAGTTCCTTTCCCCGTAAGAGGGAAAGGGTCTTTCTTTCGCCCATCGTTCCGATCTCGACGAGTAGTATCAATCACTTTGACCGGCAGAACTATTTGGAGGCACAGCCATGACACGAGCGGCTCGCATACTTCCCTTCATTATCGCTTTCTTCGCATCCCCCTTGTTCGCGCAAGGAGATTTGCTGTGTGACATCCGGCGCGTGGGCGCATACGAAGTCAAGAGCGACGGGTTCGTGCTCGAATCCAACCAGGACGTTTCTGTTCATGCGGTCGCTGCAACCGATCGCTATCGCGGGGTTGGCACATCGGCATGGATACTCGACAAGGCCACGCGTACCGTGGTGTGGAAACTCAGGAACGCGAAACAACATAACCGGAGCCACGGCCTCGCCGATTACGAAGATGTCGTTCAGCTTCCCAAAGGAGAGTACGAAGTGTACTACGCCGCCTACCCGGAGCCATCTGACGGCGTAGAAAGCTTCGGCGACTTCATGGAGCTTCTCTCGAGCAAGATCTTTGATGGTCGCCGCCGCGGACGGGAATATGACGATCTCTCGATCACAGTTCATGGACGCGGCAAAGCAGTCGGACACGAAGGAGTCGACCGGTGGCAGCAAGAGCTGAAAAAGAATGCAGTCGTCTCCCTCTCCGCTCTCTGGGACAATGATTACGTGCATCAGGGTTTTATTCTGGAGAAACCGACCGAGATCGCAATCTATGCGCTCGGGGAAGATCAGAACGAGAGTCTGGACGATTATGGGTGGATCATCAACGCCAAGACCGGCAAGCGCGTCTGGGAGATGAATGAGCGCAATCTGAAAAGCGCCGGCGGAGCGAGAAAGAACAGGATGGCACGGGAGACCCTCCAGCTTCCGGCGGGACAGTACGTAGCATACTTTGTTACCGACGGCTCGCACTCATACAGAGAATGGAATGCGCCTCCTCCCTACGATCCATCCTTCTGGGGATTGACGGTGTGGGTGAACGACGAGACGCAGCGAAAGTACGCAAAGACATTCGAGTACAAGCCCTCGGAAGAAAAGAACATCATCGCAGACCTCACGCGCTTGGGCGATCATGAATCGAGATCCAAAGCATTCACCCTCAAGAAGGAAATGGACGTTCGTATCTACGCCCTCGGAGAAGGCCGGGACCGCGAGATGTCCGACTATGGATGGATTGTCGATGCGTCGACACGGAGAAAAGTCTGGAGGATGGAGTATGATGAAACCAGCCATGCGGGCGGAGACCAGAAGAACCGCCTCGAAGACAAAGTCATTCACCTTGACAAAGGGAGTTACGTCGTCCATTTTGTGACTGATGATTCACATTCGTATCATCACTGGAATTCTTCGCCGCCTTTCGACCCCGAACATTGGGGAATCATGATCAGCGCTGTCGATGATCGGTTCGATCCCAAAGATGTCTCAGCAAGCGAGGAGCGGGAAAACGCGTCGACCCTTGCAAGCATCCTCCGCGTGGGCAGCGACGAGCGCCGACGAAAAGAGTTTACGCTTTCCCAGGCAAGCGATGTCCGGGTGTACGCAGTTGGTGAGGGACGTGATGGAGATATGTACGACTATGCGTGGATAGAGGATGCGAATTCGGGGAAACAGGTTTGGAAGATGAAGTATCGTATGACCGATCCGGCGGGTGGAGCTTCGAAGAACCGGATGTTTGACGGAACGATCTCGCTTCCTGCCGGCAGGTACGTTGTGTTCTACGAGACGGACGACTCACACGCCTACAACGACTGGAATGATACGCCGCCTGATGATCCTGAAGGATGGGGCGTCACGATTTCTCTCGCAAACGGGGAACGGCGTTAGAATTAGCAGGAACGGCGAGCGTTCTTCGACAGATTACTTGCCCGCCGCTCTTTTTGGCGGGTCTGACGAAGATGGCTCATGTCCGACAGTTCAACTGTCGGACAACAGAAGAGGGCGGGCAGCAATCTGCCGGTTTTTTTATTTGCAGACAGCGCGGAACACGCGCATAAAGTTTTCGCCGAGGATCTTCCGAAGATCCTGCTCAGTGTATCCCTTTTGAAGCAATGCCGCGGTGAGTGCAGGAAAGCGTGAAACATCTTCGAGACCCACCGGAGAAGACCCGTCCATTCCATCAAAATCAGATCCAATTGCAATGTAGTCGACACCGACAAGGTTCTTGATATAGTCGATGTGCCGAACCACATCGTCTAGTCTCGCGGTACCCGTCGACACCAGGAACGGAGGATAGAAGACCACTCCTATGACGCCGCCGCGCGAGGCGATTGCCCGAATTTGAATATCCGTCAGATTGCGATAATGGTTGCGGAGTGCATAGGCCCCGGAGTGCGACGCAATAATTGGATTTTTCGATGTTGCCAGAATGTCGGTAACCGTTTGCGGGCCTACATGTGAGACATCGATGATCATACCCAGGGAATCCATTGTCCGTATCACTTGCTTGCCAAAATCATTCAGTCCTCCCTTTTTGCCAGCCGAAGCGTCCTGGGCAGAAACAGCCCACGCGGTATCGGCATTCCACATGGGACTGTTGTTCCAAGTGATCGTCATGACCCTGACACCTGCATTGTAGAACGCCTTGAGGTTCTCAATCTTGTCCTCAAGACAATGCCCCCCCTCCACCACAACTATTCCTGCAATTTTCTTCTGCTGGTAGAGTGCGTCAACGGAATCTGATCGAGTCGCTAATCCGACGTCTTTGGAGTTCCGCCCAACCTGCGCCTTGAGCGTGTCGAGAAACCTCACCGCGGTTGAGAAGTACGTTGATGACGCGTACGTTGTTGGGCTAATCCATATTGAAAAGATCTGCGCGTCCACACCACCGTCACGAAACCGGGGAATGTCACTTTGACCGTTTGGCGGTGTGTGACGATCGGCCAACTGGTACTTAAAACCGCCATCCGAGATCATCTCCATCGCGTCATTGTGGAGATCGATCATGAACGCCCGGTCGTGGATGCTGTCCAACAAAAAATCGGCCCGCGCAGAATCGACAAACGCGACCGTGAGCGTATCGGGCTCATACAGAAGCGAAGAAGCGACAAGCCTGCAAGAATCGGTGACAAACCCTGTTGCAAGACTGTAGGAAACCCGTCCGGACATCACTGCCGGATTAGAAAGACCGGTGGAATAGCCTCCGTCAAGCTGCACCATTTTCTTCGTCAGGCGCTCTCCCCCCATCTCAACAGAATAGAAAAGAACACCAGCGCTCCCCTTCGCTCTCCAATCAATCGTATAGCTCTCGGCCTGGAGATCGTACTCTTTTGCGTCAACGAGCTGTGCGAGAATATTGTACACGGTGATGCAAACGTGTCCCGACTTCGAAACAGTGAACGGAATTTTCGTGGAGGGGTTGAACGGGTTGGGGTAGTTCTGTTCGAGGGAAAACGTTTTCGGCAATTCTCCCTGACCGGTGAACCCTGTGACGGGAATGGTGACCTGCCATTGCCCCTGGGCATTTGTGGTGGTCGTAGTCAGGAGAATTCCCGATCGATCAAAAATCTGAACGCCTGCCGATGCAACCGGCACGCCCCAGTGACGATCGTGTACCGTGCCGAGCAACGTTCTCCCCCCCGCCTGCAGCATCTGACACATGCCCAGAATCATTAGTGCAAGCAGAGAGATCCGCATCAATGTTGTGCGTCGGACAATAAAAATCCCGATGGGGCTGGTTGCCCCACCGGGATTTCCTGATTTGCAAGTACCCCTTGCTTCTATCACCGTTCCTCAATTACCGCTTAGAAAGCAATCCCAATCGAGATCCTTTGCACCGAGGGAAGGATTTTGAATTTTTCAAATGAATAGTCAAAGCGGACATTCTGGCCAAGGAACTTGTCCCCCTTGAATCCCACGCCGGCAGCAAACGATTCGTCATCATAGTTCATCTTCAGGCCGCCACGGACTGCCAGGAAATCGTAGAGGAGGATTTCGCTTCCGATGCAATAGTGCTCGACGTTGTCATTCGGGTGGATGAGATCGGCGATGAAGCGCACGCTATATGCGTCAGCGATAATCGGCACCATTGTATAGGAGGCTCGAAACGTTACCGGCAGCGGAACGCGCGAAAATCCTTTCGACACATTGTTGTCGGAGTAGTCCTGGTAGCTTCCCTGGAGCGGCGCCAGATCGGAGCCGAAATTCTGCAGCGACATGGCCAACCGTGATTCTAGAAAGCCCAGATCATAGTTCGTTCCGATATCGAAGGCGAGCCCGGAGGTGGAATGATCGAAATATGCTTCGCGGATATATTTTCCCTGAACTCCGACTGCAAGTTTGTCCGTGATATGGCGCGCAAACGACAGACCCACCACAACGTTTTGGATGGAATACGTCTGGCCCGTTCCGTTCTCCATTTCGATCGTCGTGATTTCTTCCTGTGAACTGAATCCGCTGGCCTGTACGCCAAAGACGCCAATATCCCCCCAACGATAAGCCGCCGACAAGGAAACCATGTCAATTCCGGCAAACCATGGAACGTATGTGAAAGCGAGATCTGCTTTCTGGATTCCCTCGATACCCGCCACGTTGGTATACACGGCCGACGCATTGTTCACAACCGACGCGGCTGCATTACCCAACCCTGAGGCACGCGGATCAAAGCTGATCTTGAGGATCTGCGCACCACTGGTGCCTACCTGCCCAAACTGCTGAGCAGCAAGAGGAACTTCGAAGAGAAGAAGAAGGAGAAGGAGAATGGTCTTTTTCATGTGGCACCTCAGCGCATGATAACAAATTTGCCCGTGTGGGTCCCGGCAGAAGACTCCACAACGTAGATGTACAAGCCGCTCACCGCTTCCTGGTTATTTCTCGTGGTCAGATCCCATTCAGCGACACCAGTGAAATCACCACTGATCTTCACGTCGCGGCTTTGATAGACAACGTCACCGCTGCTGATGGTTTTGACGAGGTCTCCGGCAAGTGTAAAAATTGAGATCCTTGCGTCGGGCGGCAGATTGATAAAGCGCAATCTGTTGACCCACGGGTTCGTGTCGACTGGATTCGGGTTATTGAACCTGCTTGAACCCATAAAGGGATTCGGAACAACGCGAATGTTCGATACGTTGGTCGCCGCAGGAGCGTTCGGCATGAAAACTTTTGTGGAAGACCGGCCGCGGCCAATTTGATTTTCCAGCCGACCGATACCAAGGAGGCTGTCACCTGAATCAAATGCCGTTACGGCGTACGTGTAGATGAGCCCGTTCGGTGTATTCAAATCGACGTATTCATACAACGTATCTGATCCTTGCACAACTTTCGGGGGTGACCAGCTCTTCAGGAATGGACGCCCGTACCACAGGGAGTCCGTCACCTTATTTACGGCATTGTTCTTCACGTAGATCGCCAGCGTGTCCCAGATTGCATTGCCGCCTGCGTCCTGGCGTGATGTTCGATAGACACCGTAGCCCGCAAAATCCTGTGCGCCGGTCAATGGGTCACGGCTCGACTCAGAGTTGTGCTTCCAGCGAAGCGAGAGGGCCGGCACATTGTTGGACGTGGTGGGCGTGACTGTAAACGTGGGCACGTCAGGTGCTGCCGGAGCACGCTGATAGTTTCCGTCAAACATTGACTGCGCAACCTGTGAGTTCTTGATGATGCCCTTGAAGCCCGGGCCAATGACCCAAGCGATGACAATATGAATCGAGTCGCCTCCGTTGATGGTATACGGCCCGATGCCGAGGATCGCCCGATAATCGCGAACCACGGTCATGCTCGTCGTAATCGTCCCCGCTGCAACGAATTCATATTGGGCCTGCGCTGTCAATGGCTCGAAGTTTCGGTACGACGGTGTTGCCATCGTCGGTTTCCCCGTGTACTTGCCGACAAAGTGTGTGCTATCAGCGTACAACAACCGCGCACCGATATACCCCGGCGACCTGAGAATGCCCGTCACGGGATCCGGATTGCCTGTGTCGTCTCCAGCGACGCTTGGACTATCCCCATCGTAAATAAACGTGAGCTTGTTGGTCGTATCGTATCCCGCGAGGTCGTCGGTATCCCACAGTGTTGTCGGGGTGCTCGTGCCGAGAAAGCCGGACACATCGGCATCCATACGGAAGCCGACATACACGCCGGTAAGTTTTTTCTCTGCGTCGTCGATGACACCGTTTCTGTTCCTGTCGTACGGCACATATTTGATCCAGTAGTCGCAAATGATGAAGTCCTCATTGTACGACTGATCCCATACATATGTTCGCTCGGTGACCTCAACACCAAGGTTTACATGAACACCCGATGGGCTCGCTGGATCGACGTCGGTATATCGCGTGTATGTGTCTTCTGCAGAAAGCGAACCTTCCGCAGCGTGTTTGACATGGATAGAATCAAGGGGCCGGAAGTGATTACTCTCCCCCGAAGACATGTAGCCGAGAGAATCGGCAATTCCGCCAATCCAGATTGAAGTCAACCAGCCATAAAGATTGCCGCTGCCGCCGGGCCACTCGAAATTCGGCTCTTCATAGTTGCGGTCGCCATAGAACCCATAGTTTGTGATTTGCGTCCACAGCCGACCCATTTTATGGCTGAAGCCTTTGGGATCCACAGAGTTGACGGATGACGTTTTCATCGGCATTTTTTCGCGGACCTTTGGGCCATCCTGGGCCCACGCTGCTGCGAGAAAGAAAATACTCAAGAGTGAGATGCGTATAATGGTTTTCTTCATGGCGTCACCTTAGAATTGAACCTGCAACCCGAGCCGGTACACGCGGGGAGGAGTATAGGCCTGGGGATCGTTATAGGGACCGGTCGGATTACCCGTGGCTTCATACTCGACAAGGCCGTCGCGTCCGCCAGAGATGTACGACACGTTGCGGGTGTTGAGCAGGTTTTTTACTTCTGCCAGCACCGAGAACTCGATCTTGGCAACGGTGAACGATTTCCGAGCGCGCATGTCGACGTTGCTTGCCCACGGCAGACGCGCATCATTGCGGAGAACGAACAACGGAAACTCATCGCGCGTATTCGATGAATACGGATAACCTGAGTGCGCAACAAGCACAAAGTCCGCTTCGGCATCGCCAATTAGATCGTGAATCGCTCCTGTCGATGTCAGCAACAGGTTTGCATTGATCCTCCACCGCACGTCCCAATCGAGCGGATCAAGACGACGCGGCACAATCTGACCGTTTGTGCGAAACACCGACGACGACCGTCCGTTCGCGAACGCATAACTCACGTTTACCATTCCACCGATTCCACGCGTACCCATTGTTTCCAAGGTCATCTCAAGCCCATGCACGTTTGCATAGTCCATATTCGTGTACGCCTGATAGGAGTCTGGAGACCCTGAGATGACGAAGTCCGTCGCTCCAATAAGGTTCGTGATGTCTTTGAAGTACAGCGTGGTGGTCATCCGCAGGAAGTCAGAGAACATGTGATCCCAGCCGAGTTCGTAGGAAACAGTTTTCTCCGGCAGAAGTCTTGGATCACCGAGATCAACGTTCGTCGTATAACGGAAGTTCAGGGCGATATTCTCGTAGAGGAAGCGAAGATCCGGACGCTGGAAGAAGTGTCCGTAGTAGAAGTGAATCTTGTCCCTTTCCGTTATGGGATGTGAGATACCGATACGCGGGCTGATTTGCCACCGGGCGGGAATCTTATCAGACGACGTCAAGCCCAGCCCGTCTTTGTGGGTCGGCAAGGTCGTGAGGTCAGCTGGATACAAAACATCGCCAGTCAGGCCGTTGGGATTGTAGTAGTCGAACCGGATTCCAGCGTTGATGATAAATCCATCGCGAACCTCGATCTTGTCCTGTGCATACACTGCAAAATCAACAAGATCCTGATCCCAAAGATCAAAGCGGGGATTGGATGGAGATTCAAACGTTGCCTTCTCAACATCACCCTTGATATAGTCTGCCTCAACACCCGACTTCAACAGATTCGAGGAGTTGATTTGATTCGAATAATCAGCCCGAAGGTTGGTTGTGCGCGATACCTGATTCAGATACCAGCCTTCATCGCCGGTATAGTACCAGTAGCCGTCTGTCAAGAGATGACTGTTGTATCCACCGATGCTGCCGTTCAGCTGCCAATGCAACTCATCCGACGTGCTGCCATCCAAATTCCTGTCGTCTACATCGCGAACAATTTCCCGGAAGTTTGTCAGAAACTGCGAGAGCTTGATGTCAATGAACGATTGATTATTGATCGTCTGGTTGATCGACAAGCCGATATTGTAGCTTTTATTGATCGGCAGAGAGATGTGTTGCTGCATTCCCGCCTGATAAGTGTTTTGCACATTCTTGTACCACAGCCCGTCGACGAGGTATCGTGCGGAATCGGGTGTGCGGGCGTTGTGATAGTTCTGCGGATCCGTCACAAAGATGTACTGTTGCAGCGTTTTCACTCCGTTGACTGTGGCAATTTGTTGGAAGAGGTCTGTCTGGTATCCTTCGCTCAGTGGGCCGTATTTCGAAGATGTATGATAATAGGAGTTCGTCTGATCCCAGGAGTATAATCCGCTGAGCGTCACGCGGGTATTCTGGGTGACTGCTCGAAGCTTCACCTGATAGGACTCACGTTGGAAATCCTCATGCGGCAGGAAATCGCGGTTCTGCCTCGCAATGTCTGCCGACCCGTTGAGGAAGAAATTGATACCCCCCATTGCCACGGACGGAGCACTGATATATGCCTCGTAATCTTTCCAATCCGGTTGGCCAGTGCCATAGGCGTTTGGATTCCATTTCATCTTGTCCCATGGAAAATCCGATGTGCGAACACGCAGCTTGGCGCCGAACTGGGTCTGGTCACGCGTAATCGTATTGACTATACCCGACTGCGCATTGCCGTACTCGGCTTCGAATCCTCCCGTGGTAACCTGAATTTCTGATACGCTGAACTCAGGGAGGTTTGTCGAGAAACCGGCGGTGGTCGTTCCGCTGTAGCTGTTGATGGCGCTTTTGATCGCCATGCCGTCGACCAGAAAGAGCGCTTCGTTGAACCGGCCGCCACGGAAATGGCTTCCATTCACTCCGGCCTGCATGAACACCACTTCGCGAAAGTCATCAACGGGCAGAACGTTGATGGCCTCGGATTCAACGATGTGCCTTGTCGATGTCAGATCAGCCTGAATGGGGGGGCGTGTGGCCACAACGATGACTTCATTCATCTGCACATCGGCTGCCTGCAACGGAAAATCTATGGTTGTTGTCATATCGAGCATGACTCTGATGTTCGATATCGTTTTTGGCGCATAGCCAATGATCGACGCACGAAGCGTATACGTGCCAACGGGAACGTTGATGATAAAATAGTTACCGTCGATATCCGAAGCCGCACCGTACGTAGTTCCCACGATCTGGATGTTGACCATGGGGAGCGGTTGGCGTGTCGCCGCGTCAAGTACGCGTCCCGCTATTTTTCCCGTTGTCCCGGCCAGCACAACCTGGGACGCGAGAAAGAAGAAACAAAGGAGCCTTTTCATGGTTTCCTCACATACTATAGAACGAATTGAATCGAGGAGAAAGACGGACACGGAAACGATGATCGGATCGAGACGGAGATGTCCAAACCGCGCATATCGCGGCGATAAAACCGATCGAAGCGTCGCTTACGTACTGATTGTGAGCTTGAGGCCTGCGTGCCCGGATTTTAAGAATGGGCCCGTGTCCCGGTGCATGATTGCAGAGTGAAAGTAGCCATCTCTTGGAATGAAGTCAAGCCTTTGTTGGCGAAGCGGGGACTATCAGATGCGATACCAGCGGGGCAAATGGTGCGAGATGTTCCTGATTCTAGAAAATCGATGAGACGCGCGTACAAACGAGCAGGGATCCATCGTTTCGTAGCCGATGGATCCCTGCGCTGAAGAAGCCTTTATGTTGGTGACCCGGCTAATTCAATTTCGCGAACTTCACTGCTTCGGGCAGAAGGGTCATTGCTTTCTGGAACTGTGGATCAACTTCAAGCATGACGCCATACCAACCGTTGTTACCCCAGAACGATCGTGCAATCTCCGCCTTCAGCCGCGCTTTGACGAAGAGGATATCCTTCTGAAGGTCTTTTTCTTCAAGCTTGACGCCTTTCGTTGCGATAAATGTGCGGAACTCCTGCAGCATCTCCTCCGTCACCGCAAACGTCTTGACAAATTGCTGCACATCTTCTCCGTACGCCGATCGCATCGCTTGCCCACGCGCATCAAGGTAGGATGTGATGAATTGATAGAACATGTCGCGACGCTGGATATTCAGCATGGACTCGGTAGCCGCGGGAGGCTTCACAATATAGTCTGGTGAAATGCCGCCACCGCCATACACCACCCGTCCGCTGTTCGTGTGGAACACGGGGCGACCCGAATCGGCCTTGGCAGTCGCATCTTTCTTGTGTTCCAGATTGTCCCCCTCTTGTTCAACTCGTTCGAGTCCTTCCCGTTCGTATTCACTCTTGTCTTTGCCTGTGTACGAACGTTGGATTAATCGCCCGGTTGGTGTATAATAGCGTGCGATCGTCAATCGGAAGGCCGAGCCGTCTCCGAATGCCCACTGACGCTGCACCAGTCCTTTTCCAAAACTCGTTTCTCCAACGATCAGTCCACGGTCCCAATCCTGAATTGCCCCCGCCACAATCTCACTTGCGCTTGCAGAAGCATGATTGATCAGGACGATAAGGGGAAGTTTTTCATATTCCTGTCCCGTCGTTGCAGTGAAGCTTTCCTCCAATTCCGTGGCGCGTCCTTTCGTATAGACAATCTGCCGCGGTTTCGATTTCGAGCCGGCATCGAGGAAGAGATCAGCCATCTTCACGGCTTCCTCCAAAACGCCGCCCGGATTGTAGCGAAGGTCCAGGATCAGGCGCTTCATACCCTTGTTCCGGAGGTCGTGCATGGCAACGTTCATCTCATTGCCGGTTGTCAGCGCAAACTTGTTGACCGCAATGTACCCAACTTCATTGTTGATCATGAGTGCAACGTCGATACTGTTGAGGGAAACCTCCGCTCGTGTAATTTCATACACCATATTCTCAGGAACACCAGGGCGCGCAATCGATACCTTCACCTTGGTTCCCTTCGGACCACGGAGCCGTTTTGATGCCTGATCGGACGTAAAGCCGATCGCCGTGCTGTCATTGATGCGGACAATCCTGTCGTTCGAGAGAATGCCCAGTTTTGCGGCTGGCCCCCCACCCATGGGTTCCACAACGATAATCGTGTCGTTCAGCGCGCGAATCATCAACCCAACTCCCTGATAGTTACCCTGCATTTCCTCGGAAGCTTTTTCAAATGCACTGGGAGGGAAGTACACCGAGTGCGGATCAAGCTGCTCCAGCATACCGGTGATCGCACCCTCGGTCAGCTTGCGCGTATCAACGGGATCAACGTAGTACTTGTCCGTGAGCACGAGAATATCCCGAAACTTGTTGAATTGCTCGTAGATGTTGTCTGCAGAGATGAGATTTCTTCCCTGGAATCCAACCAGCATCCCCACGAGCATGACCGCTGCAACCATCCACCCTGAAAACCTCTTTTTCATTGCAAGACCTCTTCTGGTTCAACAATACTACCTATTCTTTCAACGTCAGACGGGAGAGGGGGGTTCCTCTCCGGCAATCGTCATCACTTCAACAACGTTGTTTCCTCTATCAATATAGCCATAAATGAAGCAAGAGGGAAACGTCTACGGAAGCATTGTGCCTGGTATCAAAAAGAATCCCCGGTGATGGGCCGGGGATAGCACATGTGGTTGCTGCTCAGCTGCTTAGTGACCCAGTTCTCGAATCTTCACGCGGGCGTCGTCTGCCGCTCTTCCGCTCGGCACCATTGAGAGATATCGTTGGTATTGTTCACGTGCGAGCGCTTTGTTGCCCCTAAACTCATAGAGCTGGGCAATGCGAAAAACGAGTGGAGTGCGGGATGGGTCTCTCTCGAGTGCTTTTTGAAACACGGCGATCGCTTCGTCGTACATTCGTTTCTGTTGATACGCCTGGCCGAGTTGGTGGTAGCTTTCTGCCTGGTCGGGTGCCACTTCAACATACTTCTTGAACATCATGATGGCTGCATCAATTTCATGGACGCCGATGTAGTAATTGCCGAAATGATGATACGCCTGCCACGATGTCGGCCGGGAATAGATCGCTTTCTTGTACAAATTCACTGCCTTGTCGCTTTCCCCTTCTTCCGCATAGACTCCCGCGTGCGCCAGCATGCCCATGTAGGAATCGATCTTCGAAATCTCGTTCGCCTGTTCGTGCGCCTTCTGGTAGCTCCCTCCAAGAACAGCCGGGGCAAAGACATAGTAATTCACGAGCGCTTCACGGTACACCGCCGAGCCGGGGTCATACTTCACGGCCAACTCAAGTTGAGTTTTGACCTTCGGTGCGATGAACGGCATGCGAACAAGCCCAGCAAACTGAAAATTCTCCATATAGGCTTCGGCGAGCATGTAGTGATACTCGGCGTTCGACTCATCAAGCTCAACCGCTTTCTCCAGATGCTCAACAGCTCTATCGCTGTTGGAGGGCTCGTAAAGGTTTTCTACGCCGAGCCGGTAGAACGCATCGGCCATTCTGGAACCGTTGGCGGTCGCCTCACTCTCGAACCGTTTTTGCTCCAAAGACTTCTCGCGGAGCGACTGCGACTGCGTTGAAACACCCAGCAACAGGAGCGCACATACAGAGGCCAACAATCGTGCAGTGGTTTCCCGGATGGACATCGACTCTCTCTTCTTTTTCACAATAGACTCTTCCACACTCTCATGAGATACGATTCCCGAGAGAGATTGTTGCGGACCGCTCCTTCTGCAGGGCCTTCCGGAACCGTCAGGAGAGCCGAATCGGAATCACAATGGCCACTTCCAGGCCTCTCGGCGACTTGTTGGAGAGTATGAACCTGTGGTTCTCGCCATAGAGCTGTTCAAGCCGCTCGCGTGAGTTCCTTAATCCAACTCCTTCATGGGCCGGGAGGTTGTATTCCTCGGGGAGGCCTGGTCCATCATCAACGACAGAAATTCTCAATGACCCGATAACCTGGCGCGCGGAGATCTCGATGCACCCGCCACTGGCACGCGGCGCAACTGCATACCGGATGGCATTCTCTACAAGGGGCTGGAGAATCAGATTCGGGACTTTGCAGGCCAACACTTCAGGCTCAACACTTATTCTAACCTTGAGGCGGTCTTCAAATCGCGTTTGCTCGATCTCCAGGTAGCGCTGCAGGAAATCGATCTCTTCTCTAAGCGTCACCTCCTGAACACCGACATTGTGCAGTGAATATCGCAGAAGGTCGCCAAGGCGGGCAAGGACTCGATCCGCGTCATCGACATTCTTATGCATGAGCGATGAAATGGTGTTAAACGTGTTGAAGAGGAAGTGAGGATGAAGCTGCATCTTCAGTGCCTGCAGCTGAGCCTGTGTGAGTTGTGTCCGCAGCTGCGCGGCCCGCACTTCGCGTTCACGAAATTTCCTGTAGTATTCGCGCCCATACCCGATGCCAAGAATAGCCCAATATGTGAGGAGGTTGATGTGAAAGTACACAACGAACGTGCGCTCGATTGCCCTGAAGGCTTCATACAACTGTAGTCGATCGGGGCTGAACGACTGAACAACGATTTCGGCGATCAACAGTTGAACAGTTGAGAGAAGAACGCTTGTAGGGAGATGAATGAGAAAAGAGATCGTCCTTAACCCGCGCTCAAACCGGAAACGCTTCCCGAGCCACAATACCAGCGGTGCGATACACGCCCATATATAATAGAAGGAGAGGTTGGTCTTGAGCGCCTGATCCCACGTAACGGGAGTCCGGAATATGTATCGGCCCCAAAGCACTGATTCGGAAGCGAAGAATAATCCGACGGCGGTCCAGATGAGAAAATAGGAAACCCACAGGACCCATTTGCGCTCCAGCAATCCTTCTCTTGTATCTATTCTCAGGGTTGATCGGTCCATTGACCTACGCGACCAGGGTTTTGAGTTCCTGTTGCATCTGCTTCCATACCTTCCGCGCGTGTGATTCCCGGGTCTTGAGATGTCCGACGACCATGCGCAGAGTATATCGTTCCCCAAGCTTGGTGTGCGACAGAAAGGTCTCCCGGCTTCCGTTGACAGCATTGATCAGGTTATCGTTGAGTTTGCTCAGCGAGGGTTCGTCGTTAATCCCTTTGGGGTGAGCACGAAAACAGACCGTGCCAAACTGCACTGGCGCCAGCACTTCGAAATCCGGATCGGCCTCAACCCAGCGTTTGAACTCCTGCGCAATGCGGAGGTGCTCACGGAGGCGGGCTGCAAGACCATCCCACCCGAAATATCGCAGGACGAACCAGAGCTTGAGCGCCCGGAAGCGCCTCCCAAGCGGGACACCGTAGTCCATAAGGTTGCGGACGACGTCGTCGTGAGCTGTGCGGAGGTATTCCGGGACGAGAGAAAATGCCTGGCGCATGACGTCGGGTTTTCGTGTATATAAGACGCTCAGATCGACGGGGACGAACATCCATTTGTGAGGATTCACAACAAAGGAGTCTGCGCGATCGCAACCTTCAAGGACCCAGCGCATCTCCGGAACGATGGCCGCACTTCCGCCATATGCCGCGTCAACGTGGAGCCAGATTTTTTCCCGCTCGCAGATGTCGGCAATTGCAGGTATCGGATCGATGCTCGTGCACGATGTCGTACCAACGGTAGCAACCACACAGAAAGGACGAATACCATGGAGCCGATCATCGGCAATGGCTTCGGCCAGGGCATCTGGCCGCATGCGGAACTGGTCGTCCACCGCTACTCTTCGCATCCCGTCAATCCCGAACCCAAGCGTGATCACAGCCTTCTCGACCGATGAATGAGCAAATTCCGACAGATAGAGGCGGAGCCTCGGAAGGTCGTTGCGCCCTGTCATCCCATGTTCTCGCGTTTTAAGATCCGTCAGTGATTCGCGCGCGGCAGCAATTCCATGCAACGTGCTTGTCGATGCAGTATCAAGGATCATACCCCAATGTTCTTTGGGAAGTCCCAACATCTGGCGCAACCAACCAAGCGTGACCTCTTCCAGTTCCGAGACAGCCGGACACGATTCCCACACCATTCCGTTTGCATTGAGCCCGGCGCTGAGCAGTTCTCCGAGAATTCCCGGGCCGCTGGCGGATGAATTGAAATACGCATGAAACCGTGGGTGGTTCCAGTGGGTCATTCCGGGCATAATGATCCGGTCGATGTCGGCAAGGATCTGCTGCATAGGCTCGCCGGTCTGCGGGGGCAGACCCGGGAGCGAACGAATGACATCTCCCGGATGGATATTGGGAAGAACGGGCCTTTGTTCGACGGTATCCAGGTAATCAGCCACCCAGTCCACGAGCTGATGACCAAACTTTCGAAACTCATCCGTCGGCATATCACCAAGAGCGACGGGCGTTTGCTGCGTATCGGGGTCCTTTTTCACAGAAGTATCCGCCTCTATTTATATAGAGCAGGTTATTGTTTTGTCTTGGGGGATTCAGGGGGCAGCGGGCTTGTGACCTCAGCCACCAGTCTCCATCGATTTGATGCATCTCGCCTCCATACATGGAGGTAGTATCCTTTCTCATCTTCGCCGGGCTTGCTGCCATTCTTGACGGTGTAGCTGCCATATGAGTATCCAAGATCGCCCGCTTCCGCCACGCTTGCCTCAACCGGTTCCCATGTCGAAAGATACGGTTTCTTCGAAAAGTACGCCTGGATTGTATCGATTCCAACAATGGGTTGGGATTCTTGCCGATAAATGCGCGCTTCCTTGTCGATGTTTTCCTCGAGGGCCTTTTTCAATCCCTTTTGCCGGACCAATTTTAGAAAGTCCCCTTCCGCTGCTATGAGGCTTGACCGCTGTTCCTGCGCGTTCGTCTTCGCCATGACAGCTCTGCGTTGAACTTTCGTTGGCGAGCGGAAAACCCTGGGTCCATCATATGGCCCGGGCAGCTCCGTTCCAACATCAAAAACCACCTTCCACTCTCCTGTGGGTTGCTTTCTCCAGAACGAAAAGTAGAAGCCGTAGTATGTCGGACGTTTGGCGGGGCTGTGGTCAGTCCATACAGATGGGCCGGTCGTATATCCAAGATCTCCGCTACGAGAGACATCTGCCCAGAGAGGTTCCCATTCGAGCGTCGCTTCGGTTGGATTCTTCGGAGGAGGCACATCCTTCATCGCTTCTTTGTACTTCACCGGATGAGGACGAAAGACAATTGCGTCGTCGGCAAAATACATCATGAACGACGGACGTGCTCCTATCTTGACGCTCGTTTTGGCAAATGCCCGTTCTGATTCCACTAAAGACATCAGGGGTGCATTACTCATTTTGGATTGACCCGCACAGATCAAACTCAGCACTATGGTACACAACAAAGAACTCACTCCTCTTTTCATGAAGCCCTCCTCATCATTATATCACTATAAGAAGCCCGGAGATAAGAAGCAACAAGGCCCCCGAGAATTCCCGGAGGCCTTGCCTGAAACAGTTACGATGTATCGACCAAGCGTTGTTTGACCCGCTCACTGAATATTAAATGGTGAGACTCCGCTTCGGTTTGTAGCGAGCACTTTGTTCATATCCCACAAGATCGTCACCGTATTCCCGGTTGTTGTGTACCGTCTCATTTCATCGGTCGGCGGGATATGATCAGGCGGATTGAACGTGGTAGGGGTGTACCGCAGGTCAGGAAGTCGTTGAAGATGGGCTGATTCCTGAAAATCAGGACGGATGATTCACAGCGTCGTTCCCAGGAGGTCTGGTAGATTACTGCGGTAGCTCCTGCTCATCGTCAGCTGAGTGCCATCCCGCATGATGACAACATATTCTCCATGAAACCAGGGTTGCAACTCTTTGATTTTTTCGATGTTCACGAAAGTCGAACGGTGGATGCGGATAAAAAGAGTGGGATCGAGTTTTTTCTGGATGGCATTCATTGTTTCTCGGAGCAGATGCGTTTCGTTTCCCACGTGCAGGCGGATGTAGTTCCCTGCAGCCTCAATCCAGTCGATTTCATCGTTTTTCAGGAAGAACACGCGGCCGCCTGATTTCACGACAAACCTCTCCGCCTGTTTCTTTGGTTCCTTCAGCTGGCGGAGCAGCGTATTCAACTGTTGATTCAACTCATCCCGGTGACTGGGTTCTATGTGTTCCTTCACTCTGTTTAACGCTGTTTGAAAACGCTGCCGGTCGAATGGCTTCAGCAGATAGTCGACAGCGTGCACTTCAAACGCCTGCACGGCGTATTGATCATATGCGGTCATAAAAACCACAGCCGGAAAATGCTCTGGGCCAATCGCTTCAATGACTCCGAAACCATCGAGCTCGGGCATTTGTATGTCGAGAAAGACCAGATCCGGCGACTTTGTGCTGATCGATTGCACTGCCTCTCTTCCGTTTGTGCACTCGTCGATCACTTCGACGTCTGATTCGGTTTTCAAAAGCTCACGGATCTTGTTTCGGGCTGGTGGTTCGTCATCGACAATGATAGCTCGGATTTTTTTCGCGTCTGACATACTCTCTTCTCTCATTCTTCTGTTCCATGACGTGGTCTTTAGGGGCAACCATCAAGAACTCCGACCGGGGCCTCGGTGACATGAGTGAAGGGCCCATCCTACTGTGAGACGACTTCGCAGCCAAAAAAGTTGCAGGCACGTTCTCTTTGGATCGTCTATAATGAGAAGTCCCAGTCGAGATTCTTCCCGCGGGAAGGTTCAAGGCCGGGACTTATTGAAAGGGCCACAATTTCGGGCTTACTTACTCCTTTTGCTTCGGCTTCCAGTTCGGGTGAGGTCTCGCCGCAAGCCTCACAAGTCTGCGTCTGATTGATGCTTGCCGATGAGAATAAATCTGAAGAAGGGTTGCCGATGAATTCCGAAGTTTTGAAGACCCGCCACACGGGCCATATTGAGTATTTCATTCCGTGTAAATCCTCGAAGCACAGAGAGGTAGGAGTCGTTCAGCGTCATGTTGTTTCTTGTTGTAAGATGGGTATAGCACTTCGTGGTCCAGGCGGCAATGCGGCTTCGGTCGAGATCGTTCACAAGAAATCCGATTCGGCAAAGGAGGTTCATCGATCGAATGATCTGTATCGCGCCCTCGCTCGAAAAATGATGAAGCGTCAGCGAACAGATGACGATATCGAAAGCGCCGGGAGGATAGTTCAGGCTCAGGAGGTTGCCGGCTTCAATTGTTATCTCTGAAAATTCCCTTGTCCGTTCACGCGCAACTTCGAGTACGCGTGGATGATTGTCCACGGCAGTAATGTGAATGTTTCGTTTGAGTCGGCGCCCGAGTTGCACCAGATACACCGGTAGATCGGCCGATCCTGTTCCCAGATCGAGAACACTGATTTCCTCGTTCTTCATGCCGTCCATCAACATCCCCATTCCCCGGCGGACAGCTGTAAAACCTCCGAACAACCTGTTGATGGTCCGAATGCTCTTGAGCTCGTCACGCAGCAGGTCCACGTCGGCATCGGGATTGTCGATCATTTCCACTATACCCGGATTGTATCTTCGCGCTGGAATCAGAAAGCTCATATCAACTTAACTCACTCTGGGGGGCGAAGGTTCCTTTGTTTTTGTGTCTACGCAATTGCTTTCTTCCGCATTCCTGTTATCTTTCCATCACCGTTCATATCAGAGTTCTCCCATCCCGACTGCCATGAATATTCTTAAACCTCCCCGTCTTCGCAAGGGTAATCTCATCGGGGTCATTTCTCCGGCGAGCACCCCATCTGCTCAGGAGAAAATCGATAAAGGCGTTCAGTACCTCGAACGCCTGGGCTATCGAGTAAAAATTGGAAAGCATGTCATGGCCCAACATGGGTATCTTGCCGGAACGGATGATCAGCGGGCAGAAGATCTCAACGATATGCTCAAGGATCGGGCCGTGAGGGCAATTTTCGCCATCCGGGGAGGCTACGGAACCCCCCGACTTCTTCATCTGGTAGATTACAGCGCGGTCCGACGCGATCCGAAGATCCTCGTCGGTTACAGCGATCTGACCGGATTACAGCTTGCTCTCTATAAGAAGGCGGGGTTGGTGACATTTTCCGGACCGATGGTTGGGGTCGAAATGTGGAACTCCATCGATCCATTTACAGAAGAGCATTTTTGGCGCGTCATCACGTCATCGGCGCGCATCGGGTCCCTCCAGAACCCCGAAGGGGAGCGGTTGATCTCTTACAATACAGGAAAAGCTTCAGGCAGACTTCTCGGAGGGAATTTTTCTCTCCTCGCCTCACTGCTGGGAACGCGTTATCTGCCGAACCTCCGCCATGCGATCCTTGTTCTTGAAGACGTTGACGAAGCTCCCCACCGCGTCGATCGCATGTTCATGCAGTTGTATCATGCAGGGATCACAGCAGCAATCAACGGCCTTGTCCTCGGTACATTCACCGACTGTGTTCCCTCCGATCCTACCAAGCCGCATCTGACCATCAGCCAGGTCATCGAGGATGCGGTGCAGCGCATTCCTTGTCCCGTGCTTTCCAACCTGCAATATGGCCACATCGCCAGGAAGTTGACGTTGCCGTTCGGTGTTCAGGCGCTTCTTGACTCGCGCAGCGGTACACTGAAGCTTGCGGAGGGAGCAGTTTCTTAGCGTTCCCGTGCGCTCGCGCACACCCGTGCCCCGTACTTCATTGACTCTCCTTCAACTTATCGTTACATTTTGTTCATCATTGAACGTCGCGGCGTGATTCTGGCTTGATGAACATTGGTGTTTTTGCTTCCGGACGCGGGTCAAACTTCCAGGCAATTCTCAACGCTATTCAGCAGGATCTTCTCCCTGCACGCGTGACACTTGTTGTGAGCAACAAGGGGGACTCGGGCGCGTTGGAAATTGCGCGCACGCATTCTCTTCCCGCCGTCCATCTCAGCCGCAAGCAGTTTCCTGACGAGCTCTCCTTTGCCTCGGCGATGCTTGATACGCTGACGAAACACAATGTGCAGATCATCGCACTTGCCGGATATCTCAAGAAGATTCCGTCAATCGTCGTACGGCACTACAGAAATCGTATTCTCAATATTCATCCCGCTCTGCTCCCTTCATTCGGAGGGGCCGGGATGTATGGTCACTATGTGCATGAAGCGGTCATCGCCTCCGGCGCCAAGCTGAGCGGGGCGACGGTCCATCTCGTTGATGAAGAATACGATCGTGGGCCGATTGTTCTTCAAAAGGCCGTGCCGGTCGAAGAACATGACACGCCGGAGACGTTAGCGGCAAAGGTGCTGAAGATTGAGCACGAGATCTATCCTCTAGCGCTCAAAGCCTTCGCTGAACAGAGGGTCACGATCAACGAAAGGTCTGTGTGGATACATTGACATCGTTCAAGGTGCCGACCCTTGAACACGACACGTGGGGCGGAACGAAGGAGGAATCATTGCTTAAAGTTCGACGCGCGCTGATCAGCGTCTCCGATAAACGGGGGATCGTCGAGCTGGCAAAGGCCCTCCGCCGCTTTGGAGCGGAACTGATCTCAACCGGAGGTACGCACCAAGCGCTGAAGGATGCGGGTGTAGAGGTCAAATCTGTGTCAGAAGTCACCGGATTCCCCGAGATTCTGGACGGCCGCGTCAAGACCCTTCATCCGGCCATCCACGCCGGAATTCTTGCCGCAGCCGATAACCCGCTTCACCTGAAACAGCTCGCTGAACATCACATCGAACCGATCGACCTCGTCGTCGTTAATCTCTACCCGTTCGAGCAAACCATCGCCGGCGAAAATGTGACGATTGATCAGGCCATTGAACAGATCGACATTGGCGGCCCTGCCATGGTGAGGGCTGCAGCAAAGAACTACAGGCACACGGCTGTTGTCGTCAACCCGGACCGGTATGCCTCTCTCGTCGAAGAGCTGACGAAGAACAACGGCGCTGTTTCCTCCCGTACCCGGTTTGAGCTCGCGCGCGAAGCATTCCAACACACAGCGACATATGATACGATCATTGCGTCGTACTTCAGTGGCTTCGAGTCAAAGCAACCTCTTCCCGATGTTGTCACCCTGTCGATGAAGAAGAGCTCTTCGTTGCGCTACGGAGAGAATCCTCATCAAACCGCCGCACTCTACGGGAAATTCGAAACGTATTTCAAGAAACTCCACGGTAAAGAGCTTTCGTACAACAATATTCTTGACATCAACGCCGCGGTCCTTCTGAGCGCAGAGTTTGAGAAACCGACCGCCGTGATCATCAAGCACAACAACCCGTGTGGGGTTGGTTCGGGGGAGACGCTGCTCGATGCGTACAAGAAGGCACTGGCCACCGATCCAAAGTCTGCCTACGGCGGCATTGTTGCGGTGAACCGCGTGCTTGATCTGAATACCGCCGAAGCAATCAACGACATTTTTACCGAGGTGGTCATTGCACCAACCTTTGGCGATGGCGTGCTGGATTTCCTCATGAAAAAGCGGGACCGTCGGTTGATCCAGCAGTTGATTGATATTCGTTCGACAAGAGCGTTTGACATCCGCGGCGTGGTCGAGGGGCTCCTGGTGCAGGAACAGGACCAGCATCGCATCACGCGGGACAATCTCCGGGTCGTGACCAACCGAAAACCTACAGAGGAAGAGTTCGAAGCGCTTATCTTTGCCTGGCGGGTAGCCAAGCACGTTAAGTCCAACGCTATCGTTTACACGAGCAAAGACCGGACGCTTGGTATTGGTGCCGGGCAAATGTCGCGAGTCGACTCCGCTAAAATTGCGGTGATGAAGGCCGATGAGGCAGGCCTGAAGCTTGCCGGTTGTGCTGTGGCCTCCGACGCGTTTTTCCCCTTTGCTGACGGGCTTCTGGAGGCGGTCAAAGGCGGAGCAACCTGCGTGATTCAACCGGGCGGATCGGTGCGAGACGAGGAAGTCGTTAAGGCAGCCGATGAACACAATGTAGCAATGGTATTCACATCCATCAGACATTTCAGACACTAATTCTCTTCAACCTCTAACATCAACCCACAACGTTCGCAATGGGCCTCTTTTCTTTATTCTCTGCAGACATCGCTGTTGACCTCGGCACGGCCAATACCGTCATTTGGATGAAGGGAAAGGGCATTGTGCTCAATGAACCCTCCATCGTCGCGTTCGACCGCAACACCAAAAAAATCATCGCCATCGGCCATGAAGCACGTGAGATGCTCGGCCGAACCCATCGCGACATCCGGACGATTCGTCCGATGAAGGACGGCGTCATCGCTGATTTCGAAATTGCCGAGGGCATGCTCCGCGAGTTCATCCGGAAGACCAGTGTCGGCTGGGTGCCGAGCCGGCGTATCGTGGTGTCGGTTCCATCGGGTATCACAGAAGTCGAGAAGCGCGCTGTCCGGGACGCGGCTGAACACGCCGGCGCCAAGGAGGTCCACCTGCTTGCCGAGCCCATGGCATCGGCCATCGGAATCGGACTCGATGTGGACGCGCCTGTTGGAAATATGGTGGTGGATATTGGCGGCGGGACGACCGAGATTGCAGTCATCGCGCTTTCCGGCATCGTGACAGAAGAATCCATTCGCGTTGCGGGGGACGAGAAGAACAACGCCATCATCCAGTTCTTCAAACGGAATCACAATATTCTGATTGGCGAACGAACGGCCGAAGCGATCAAGTGTGAGGTCGGTTCTGCAATGCCGCTGAAAGAAGAGATCACGATTCAGGTCAAGGGCCGCGACCTCGTTAACGGCGTACCGAAGACAACGGAAGTAAGCTCTGTGGAAATCCGCGAGGCGCTGAACGAACCCATCGCACAGATTGTCGAGGCGGTGAAGATAACGCTTGAACGCACTCCGCCGGAATTGTCAGCGGATATACTTGACCGCGGTATCATGCTCACCGGGGGCGGTGCGTTGCTGAAGGGACTCGATGAGCGCATCCGGCTCGAGACAAATCTTCCCGTCCATGTGGCTGAAGATCCGCTCACCGCTGTCGTGCGCGGGACGGGGCGAGTGCTGGAGGACCTCAGGCATTTTTCGAAAGTTCTGATTAAGAGCAAACGGTACTAAGGCGCGCGCTCCTGGCTCGCCTATACAGTGAGCGAGCCTCCCTCCCACCGGTGACGGCTCCTCCCCGAGAGAACGTACAATCACCAGCATGTTCAAACGCCTTTACAACCTTGCTTTGATCTTCAAGGAGTACGCTGTTCTCTCGCTGCTCCTTGTCGTGTCGCTCATTCTTATGGCGCTCGGCGACAACACGCAGATACACCATATCCGGAGTGTCGCGACTGTTGCCTTCGGTGTCGTGCAGGAGGAGCTCTCTTTTATTCCGCGCTATTTTGGCCTGCGCAGTGAAAACGATATGCTCCGCCGGATGAATATTGACCTCGCGGATGAAGCAAGCCGCTTGCGCGAGGCGCGACTCGAGAATGACCGGTTGAAAAAACTTCTCGACCTCAAAGAATCGTACCACTATCCGGTGATTACCGGCAAGGTGATTGGCAAAAACCTGACGCTGCTCCGCAACACCATCACGCTCAACATCGGGAAGCTCAACGGCGTGGCTCCTCATATGCCTGTCGTTGGCGATGGCGGTCTCGTCGGCGTCATTTCAAGTGTCAATGATCATTACAGCGTGGTGCGGATTCTGCTGAATGCCGATTTCCGCGCCAGCGCAAAAGTCCTGCGCAGCCGCATCGACGGAATCATTGCATGGGATGGCGATGATCTCATGCTTTCAAATGTTGCCAAGACTCTCGATGTTGTGGCCGGAGATACCGTCATAACTTCTGAATATAGCAGTACCTACCCCCCGAATATCCGCGTGGGCGTTGTGCACGAAGTGAGCGAACAACAAGGGTCACTCTTTAAAAAGGTCTACGTTTCACCCGGTGTGAATTTTGTGAGGCTGGAAGAGGTCTTTGTTCTTTCTTATCTCCCTGACCCCGAGCGAACAGAGCTGGACCAGCCTACGCCGCAGAAAACAAGACGCTAGCCTTCCGGGAAAACGTCATCGTTTCACCATACCAGATTGGATTTGAGTTATGAAAGTACTCAAGTTTGGCGGCTCATCGGTCGCCGATCCCAAGCGCATTCGAGCTGTTGCGCATATTGTCCTGAATGCAGCGAAGCGCGACCGCGTTGTTGTCATCGTTTCCGCCTTTCAGGGGGTCACCAATCAATTACTGCAGTGTGCCCGCGCCGCCGAAAAGGGGGATACGGGGTATCAGCAGCTGTATAATCAGATCGCACACAAGCACCGCGAAGCCATCGATGCGTTATTGGAGAGGGGCAAGCGTAAGAGCACGCTTGATGCCGTTGATGAGCTACTGGGCGAACTCCAAAACGTCCTCCATGGAATATCCCTCCTGCGTGATTGCCCCCCGAGGGCTCTGGACCTGACCGCGAGTTTCGGTGAACGATTATCAGCTCTGATTATTGCTGCCTATTTGCAGCAGCTCCGTTCCTCGGTCTTCGTTGATGCACGCCAGTTTACAATCACCGATGACCAGTTTACCCATGCGGCGATTCTCTTTGATCAAACGAACAGGAAGATCCGGACCTACTTCACCCGGCTGCTGAAAAAAGGTGGACCTGCTCCGATACCGGTTGTCACCGGATTTATCGGTTCAACGGAAGACGGGCGGACGACGACGATCGGCCGCAACGGCTCTGACTACACGGCTGCTATTGTGGGCGCCGCACTGAACGCCTCCGTCATCGAAATCTGGACCGACGTCGACGGGATCCTGAGCGCAGATCCACGCGCTGTCCCGTCTGCATTCGTCCTCTCCCAGATGTCCTATGAAGAAGCTATGGAACTCTCCTACTTCGGTGCGAAGGTCCTCCACCCCGCGACCATCGCTCCCGCTGTTGCAAAGAAGATCCCCATTGACATCAAGAACACGCTTAACCCGAGTGCACCCGGCACCCGTATTTCAGAGAAAGCGGAGAACTGGGCCGGGGTCGCAAAAGGCATCGCGTCTGTGGACAACATTGCGCTCCTGACCCTGCGCGGTCTTGGCATGGTGGGCGTGCCCGGAACAGCGGAGCGCCTCTTCCGTGCCCTGGCGACGCACCGCGTGAATGTCATTCTCATCTCGCAGGCGTCGTCCGAGCATACAATCTGTTTCGCCGTGAGCGCGTCGGATCTTGCCGCTGCACGACGCGCCGTCGCCGGAGAATTTCACTACGAGCTTCAGAGCAAGCTGACATCTCTTGATGAAAAATCAGACCAGACGATTGTCGCGATCGTCGGCGAGGGAATGAAAGGGACTCCCGGTGTCTCCGGCAAGGTTTTCCAGGCTCTTGGCCGGAACAGCATCAACGTCTCCGCAATCGCTCAGGGGGCTTCCGAGCGCAACATTTCGTTTGTCATTCAGTCCAATCAGATGAATCGCGCGTTGAATGTCATCCACGAGGCGTTTTTCGAGAAGAACAAACATCTCGCGGTCATTCTTGTGGGCGTCGGAAACATCGGGTCGACGCTCCTGCGACAGCTTCATCAACAGCGATCGTTTCTTTTATCTCAGGGGTACGATGTCCGCGTATGCGGCATCGCGAACAGCAAGCAATATGTCCTGGACGCCGCAGGCATCGATCTGGGAACATGGCGGGAGAAGCTCAATCGATCACAGAGAAAGATGTCACTCGGTGAATTCGCGCGCCAGATCGGCCGGATGGAGTTTATCAACGCAGTGCTTGTCGATTGCACCGCAAGCTCGGACGTTGTGGATGCGTATCCGGAATTTGTGAACGCCAACCTGCACATCGTCACGCCGAACAAGAAGGCAAACGTCCTCCCCTGGAGCCGGTACAGCTTCCTCATGGATCTCATGAAGAGCCGTCAGAAGCATTTCTTATACGAAGCAAACGTTGGAGCCGGGTTACCCGTGATATCGACGCTCACCGACCTTATCTCCAGCGGCGATCAGATCGTGAAGGTCGAAGGGGTGTTCTCGGGGACACTGAGTTATCTTTTCAATCATTTTGATGGCGCAAAGCCATTCAGCGAATTTGTCAGTGAGGCGCACCAGCTTGGATTCACCGAGCCAGATCCGCGCGAAGACCTTTCCGGTGGCGATGTTGCCCGCAAGCTGCTGATTCTCGCGCGCCACCTCGGAATGAAGCTGGATATGAAGGATATACGGGTTGAAAACCTTGTCCCCCCTTCATTGCGCAAGGGGGCGTTCTCGGATGCATTCTACACTCGATTCGCCAGATATGATGCGGCTACAAAACAGCGACTTCAGAAAGCGCGAACTCACGGCGCAGTTCTCCGGTATGTGGGAACGCTGCGGGGACGGGAGGCTTCTGCCGGGCTGAAGGAGGTACCGCCCGATCATCCGTTTGCGGGCACCAAGGGGAGTGACAACATTATCGCGATCACGACCCATCGTTATTCACGGACACCTCTTGTTGTTCAGGGTCCTGGTGCCGGAGCCGATGTCACGGCCATGGGAGTGTTTTCCGATATCCTCAAGCTCCTTCATTATCTGCCGTACTGAGTCGATCACGGTTGCACGCGGGAGTCGGAGCATCCGGCTTCCGTTCAAGACAAAGCTTGAGAATCGATCAATGAGTGCCATGATTCCAGTGTCAGTCAAGACATTCGCACCTGCGACCGTCTCCAACCTTGGGCCGGGATTTGACGTCCTGGGTGTTGCTCTTCATCGACCGGGCGACTATGTCATTGCACACCGGCAAAAGGAACGCGGCCTTCTCTTCTCTGTGAAGACTTCCCAGACACGGGTTCCGTTGGACTCAAAAGGAAACGTCGCCGCGTACGTCGCCGAACTCATGCTTCGCGAAACGAAACCTTCATTCGGCATTCGAATGGTCTTGCAAAAATCCATGCCGATTGGATCCGGTCTTGGTAGTTCTGCTGCGAGCAGCGTAGCAGCAGCGTTGGCGGTCAATGAGCTGCTGCCAAAGCCTTTTAAGAAACCCGAGCTGCTCCGATTTGCTCTCCAAGGTGAATTATTTGCCTGCGGTTCGATGCATGCAGATAACGCTGCCCCCTCCCTCCTGGGAGGAGGATGTCTCATCCGAAGCTACGATCCCGTCGATGTCATCCCTATTCCGGTGGATGATTCTCTTGTTTGGATCGTTGTTCACCCCCATGTTGTTGTTCTTACGAAGAAGTCGCGTGCGATCTTGCCGCGGCAGATACCGTTACGGACTGCGGTACGCCAATGGGGCAATGTGGCCGGGCTCGTCCTTGGACTTGCTAGCGGAGATCACGATCTGATCAGGCGATCTGTTGAGGATGTGATCATGGAGCCGCTTCGTTCCAAGCTCATCCCGGGATTCGATGACGTGAAGGAGGCAGCATTGCGCGCTGGGGCGCTGGGTTGTTCAATTTCAGGATCCGGACCTTCCGTTTTCTCTATCGCGCCCTCGATGCGTTCAGCGCGCGTTATCAGTGCCATAATGGTAAAGACGTTTCGCCGAGCAGCTGGCGTGCACAGCGACGTGTTCATCTCTCACACAAACCCGAACGGGGCAAGTGTTGTGTGGAGAAGAGGCCGATGAAATTCCGCTCTGTTCTTGGTGAGAGTCCTGCTGTTGGTTTCCGCGAGGCACTGTTCCGCGGTTTGGCGCCCGACGGTAGTCTGTACGTTCCCGAGCAGATCCCATTGCTCCAGGTTCCACCTGGAGATGGTGTCACCCCGCAGCGATTACCCTCTGTGGCAGCGGAGGTGCTGAGTGCGTTCATCGACGATATACCTAGGGAAGAGATTCGCGCCATGGTCGAACGGGCGTTCAATTTTCCTATCCCGCTCATCAGGCTTGAACCAAATCTCTTCCTGCTCGAATTGTTCCATGGTCCCACGCTTGCATTCAAGGATGTTGGTGCCCGGTTCATGGCCCGCGCATTATCTTATTTCCTCGAGCGCGAAGAGCAGAAGCTGACGATCGCCGTTGCCACTTCCGGCGACACCGGCAGCGCTGTCGCGCATGGGTTCTTCAATGTTCCCAATATTTCCGTTTTCGTTTTCTACCCGTCAGGCAAGATCAGCCGGTTGCAGGAACAACAGATGACCACGCTCGGCGGGAATATCCATGCTGTCGAAGTCGAGGGAACCTTTGACGATTGTCAGCACCTCGTAAAGAGCGCGTTGGCAGACCGAGATCTTGTGCGGGCCCGGAACCTTACAACGGCAAACTCTATTAATCTCGGCAGGCTCATTCCCCAAATAACGTACTACGTGTGGGCAATGATTCTTTACCGTCAGGCACTCGGCGAGGCGGGGCTTCAGGGTCGCGGACCAATCGTCACCGTCCCAAGCGGCAATTTCGGAAACTTGACCGCGGCGGTTTATTCCAAGCGGATGGGAGCTTCCATTGCCCGGTTCATCTCGGCGAGTAATGCGAACGAGGTTGTGCCGGAGTATTTCAAGACCGGCGTATTCCGGCCCCGTCCTTCCCTTCAGACATTTTCGAACGCGATGGACGTCGGGAACCCGAGCAACTTCGCGCGCCTTCAGTCTCTCTACGGCAACAGCCTTCAGGATATACAGAGAGATATCACGTCGGTCAGCATTGGGGATGAGGAAACGCTCACCGAGATGCGCCGCACGTACGAACGGTGTGGCTATGTGCTCGATCCGCACACGGCTGTCGGCGTTGCGGCTGCACGGAAAGTCCAGCAATCGGAATCGCTGACTGAGCCGACAATCGTGGCGGCGACAGCCCACCCCGCGAAGTTCCCAGAGGTGGTTGCCAGGGCGTTGAGCACCTCGATTCCTCTTCCTCCTCAACTTGAAGAGGCAATGCGTCGTCCGAAACGGAGCGTCCGGATCCCGGCGGAATACAAGCGTGTGAGAGAACTCCTCCGTTCGTGACACGTCTCACGTCAGGAAATTGCTTCTAGCTTGTTTTCTCGATAAGTTTTGTCAGTACACTTAAAGAAGGTTGTTGGATGGAACATTACATTCGGTCGGCTCTTATTGCGTTGGCGTTGTTGCTGCTGCAGACGACCTTCATCCCCTTTTTATCTGTCGGTGGATTCCTTCCGGATGTTTTCCTGATCTGGGTTGTCTATGTCGCGATCAGGCGCGGTCAGATGGAAGCCACCATCACGGGGTTCGTCGTCGGGCTGCTACAGGATGCCGTATCGATGCAGTTTTTTGGATTGAGTGCTCTGACGAAGACGATCGCTGGGTTTATCGCGGGTTATTTCTTCAACGATAACAGCACAGAGCAAACGCTCGGATCGTATCGTTTTCTGACGATCCTTTTCCTCTCTTCGTTCGTTCATAATATCATCTACTATGGGGTTTTCCTGCAGGGCATCCAGGATTCCGTCTTTACGACGATGATTGAATTCAGTGTGTTCACCGGCCTCTACACTGTGTTGTTGGGTATGTTTCCGATGTTTACGTTTGTCCGGAAGTACAGGCTTTCGCAATCACTATGATCCACGACGAACCATTCGGCTCCCATGAACGTCGCAGAGCGCTTTCGATGGCGGTGCTTGCGATGTTCGCCCTCCTGATGCTGAGATTGTATCAGCTTCAGCTGCTGTACCATGTGGAAATGGACAAGAAGTCCGAAGAAAACAGCGTCCGCGCTCTCGTCAAGGACCCGGTCCGCGGATACATTTATGACCGGTATGGAAAGCTGATCGTCGATGTCGGCCCGTCCTATTCTGTAACACTCGTACCGGCGGAGTTCGAGAAAAGAAACATCCCGCTGCTCTCTTCTATTCTGCAGATGGAACCCCAAACGCTCGAGGATCGTATCGCCCGGGCTCGCGTGTATTCTCCGTACCTCCCCGCCCGAATCAAGCGCGATGTCGACACGAGAACGCTGGCAGCAATTGAAGAACATATGACCACTCTTCGCGGTGTGTCGTTCCAGGTAGAATCAAAACGCGTCTATCCAACGACGGCACATGCCTCTCATCTTCTTGGTTATCGCCGGGAGATTTCGGATGCTCAACTTTCGGATGCTCAGGTCTCAGATGCGACCGAGTACTACCGACCCGGGGATCTGGTTGGTGTCGCGGGCCTCGAGGCCCGGTATGAAAAGCTGTTGAGGGGCATGAAGGGATTTGAATATGTCTCGGTCAATTCAAAGGGACAAATTATTGGAAACTTCGAGGATGGAAAACGGGACGTCACTGCAAAGGAGGGGGATGATCTTCTCCTGAGTGTCGATGTTGGACTTCAGGCGTTTGCGGAATCACTGATGACCAATTACAGCGGTGCGATCGTTGCCATGGATCCCAGCGATGGCGGCATTCTCGCGCTTGTCAGCAAGCCCGATTATGATCCATCGATCTTGAGCGGCGTAACTCCCGCAGATCTCTGGTCCGAGCTTCAAACCAATCCGGCAAAACCGCTGTACAACCGCGCCACGCTCACTCGCTATCCGCCCGGATCGACGTTCAAGATGGTTCTTGCTGCCGCGGCGTTGCAGGAAGGAATCATCGACGAAAATTTCCGCATCCACTGCACAGGCGGATTCAGGTTCGGCAACCGGGTGTTCAAAGACCTTCATGTTCATGGGTCTGTCAATGTGGTTGAAGCCATTCAAAGATCATGCAATGTCTTTTTCTACCAGTTGATGTTGAAGGTCGGATTTGACAAGTGGAATGAGTACGGCCGCCGCTTCGGCTTCGGTCAAACAACTAATACCGACACGGGGGAAGAGACAACGGGTCTCCTGCCTTCAACGCAGTATTACGATTCGCGGTACGGCAAGGGAAAATGGACTCAAGGTTTTTTGATCAGCCTGGCGATCGGCCAAGGAGAGGTTGGTGTTTCACCCATGCAAATGGCCCGATACGCGGCTGCTCTCGCCAATGGAGGCATCGTGTACCGCCCACACGCGGTTGAAATGGTGCGGAACAAAATGACAGGGAAGATTGAACCCATCCCGCACGACTCGACGCTCCTGGGTTTATCACCACACGTTATGGAGTTGATCCGCGAGGGGATGCAGCGTGTCGTTCATGCCCCTGGCGGCACGGGTGCACTTGCGCGAATCCCTGGCGTCATTTCGGCCGGTAAGACTGGCACAGCAGAGAATCCACACGGAAAAGATCACGCATGGTATATTGGCTTCGCCCCATTTGACAATCCGAAGATTGCCGTCGCCGTGTTACTGGAAAACTCCGGGTTCGGTGGCGTAAAAGCAGCTCCTCTGGCGGGCCTGGTCATGGAAAAATACCTGTTTCGTGAACTGATCCGCTACAAGCCGAAAGCAGTGCAGGCACAAAAATCCGTGGCCGGCGCAACGACTCCGGCAGCTCACTGATAAGGCTTCTGGCTTCAGCGTCAGGAATCTGATACGGGAATATTTATGTACGACTATTTACGCGAATATTTTGATTTCAAGGCTCTGCTGATTTGCCTTGCCCTTGTGATCCTCGGATTGGTTTCCGTGTACAGTGCAACATTCGATGTTGGCGCGGCGGCAGCGTTCAAGAAACAACTTGTCTGGGCCGCTATCGGTCTCCTTGCTCTTTTTCTCATGGCCTTCTTACCCCTGAAGACCCTTCAGCGGATTGCCATTCCCCTGTACGTACTGAATCTCCTTCTGTTGCTTGTCGTGCTCGTTGTCGGAGAACGGGTTTCAGGCTCAAAGAGTTGGTTTGGCGTGGGAAGTTCCGGCGGCTCGGGTGGTGCGGCGTCGTTTGGTGGTCAGCCATCTGAGTTTGCGAAGGTTGCCACCATTCTAGCTCTCGCCGCGTTCCTTGCCCGCTCTTCGATCTCGCTCTCGAACGTCAAACATCTTATCATCGCATTCGGTATTGTCACCCTGCCGATGGTACTCGTTCTCGCCCAGCCCGACCTGGGGACGGCGGTTGTCTTTTTCGCAATGTTGTTGCCTGTTCTTTATTGGGCAGGATCCTCTAATTTTGTTCTTGCTGCCATCATCGCTCCCATCATCGCGGCGGCTGGTGCTTTGTTCGGAACGCTGATCTTCCTCTTTTCGCTTGTCGTCAGCGGATCGCTTCTCTATCTTGCCAGAGAGAACCGGTTCGCCGTGGCAGTCGCGTTCGGTCTGACCCTCGCGGTGGGTTTGTCCGTGCAGGCGGTCTACGAACGCATGCCAGCCTACCAACAGAAACGCATCTCGACATTCATGAATCCCGGGGCCGATCAAAAGGGAGCGGGTTACAACGTGTATCAGTCAAAGGTTGCTATCGGGTCAGGAGGATTTTTTGGAAAAGGCTACCTCCAGGGGACACAAACACAATTAAACTTCATCCCCGAGCAGTGGACCGATTTCATCTTTTGCGTGCCCGGCGAAGAGTTTGGTTTCGTTGGCGCTTCCCTCGTGATAGGTTTGTTCACAGGACTCTTGCTCCACGGGATTAATGTGGCCGGACTTTCAAAGAACAAGTTTGCCAGTGCGGCATCGATCGGCATCGTGGGCATTTTTGGCTTCCATGTCCTTGTGAACATCGGCATGTCGATGGGGCTTCTCCCTGTCATTGGTATACCTCTTCCCTTCCTCAGTTATGGGGGTTCCGCCCTGGTTGCGCAAATGGCCATGATTGGCTTGTTGATGAATTTCTACGCCAATCGAAAAGAACATTGACCGACTCATCAGATCGCGGAATGCCACCTGCGCACGGGAACCGTTTCCACATGCTCCACAATTCCTTTTTGCCAAGTTCCTTCGATTGAAACTCACACCTCTTTTTGTTATCCTGATTCAATTCTTCGACAAACGAATTCATTAAAATGTCTACAGGTTCGTTTTTTCTCCTGGTGTTTGGTGGCGGCGTCGCGGGGACAATTGGGGCCATGCTTGGCCTTGGAGGCGGCGTTTTTCTGATCCCGTTCCTTGCGCTCGTGTTCGGTCTTCCCATGCACCAGGCCATTGCTACAAGCATTCTCGCCGTGATTGCCACGTCAAGCGCAGGAGCAGCGATGAATGTGGAAAGGCAAACCGTCAACATACGACTTGGCATGGTCTTGGAGATCGCGACTGTCATGGGGGCCATCTTCGGCGGCGTGACGGCGAATCTTCTCAGCGGTGAAGTGCTGTCCCGAATCTTCGCAACGCTTCTTCTCTTTGTTTCTTTCATGATGATTTGGCGGACGAAGCATTCGAAGGACACAGCCCCAGCTGTGACCGACGGGGCGTTCGCTTCGAGTTATAAAGATGAGGCAACCGGAATGGTTGTGCCTTATTCCGCCAGGCGTATACCAGCGGTTCTTTTTATATCGTTGATCGCCGGAAATATTTCCGGGTTGCTTGGGGTCGGCGGAGGAATCTTCAAGGTCCCGGCGATGCACATGCTTGCTGGAATACCAATGAAAGCAGCAACCGCGACAAGCAATTTCATGATTGGCGTGACAGCGGCCGCAAGCGCCTTCATTTATTTTGCACATGGGCATCTTAATCCTATGATTGTATCACCTGCCGTGCTCGGCGTTCTCGGCGGTTCGTTTCTTGGCGTCAGGGTTAATCGGCGAATTAAAGGATCGTTTCTTACATGGATTTTTGCAGTCGTTCTGTTTCTTGTTTCTCTGAGGATGTTCTGGAGATAGTGATTTGAGCCCCGATACACTGATATCCGCAGACAAATCAAACATTGAGCATCTTGTTGAGCGCTGGATAAGCCGCGTCTTGCGCCTAGGGGTCTGGGGCAGCGCCGGTCTGATGATTACCGGACTTTTGCTGGCCTGGTTCTCAACCGGTTCTATTCAGCCACCGAGCGAAAACCCTTCGCCCGGCCAAGTGTTGAGAAGCCTGTTTGCAGGTTCTCTCGACCCCGTCACGCTCATCTTCGCAGGTTTGCTGCTCTTGATGTTGACACCCTTTGTCCGCGTTTTAACCGCGGCAGTGGGTTTCGCAGCAGAAAAGGACCACCGTTTCGTTGCGGTTGCTCTTGTCGTGTTTGCCATGCTGCTCGGCGAACTCGTGTTCTCACTTCGTTGATGCACTACCATACCACTTCAACAGTAAAAGGGAACCATGATTCTTTCCGATACGAGGATTCTCGAGGAAATTAAGCTCGGCTCAATCGTGATCAGGCCGTTCCATCGAAAGTACCTTGGCTCAAACAGCTACGACGTGCACCTCGGCCAGTGGCTTGCTATGTACAAGGAAGAGATCCTCGATTGTAGAAAGCATAATAAGGTTCAACACTTCAGAATCCCGCGTGATGGAATGCTTCTCGTCCCGAGCATGCTCTATCTGGGCGTGACGAAAGAGTACACGGAGACTCATTCCCATGTCCCTTTCCTCGAAGGCAAGAGCAGCATCGGGCGACTCGGCATCGATATTCATGCTACCGCAGGAAAGGGAGATGTGGGATTCTGCAATACGTGGACACTTGAGATTTCTGTCCGACACCCGGTCAAAATCTACGCAGGCATGCCAATTGGACAGTTGATCTATTTCGAGATTTCGGGCGACGTGGAGATTCCCTACAGCAAGAAGCGGGGAGCCAAATACAACAATCGCACTGTGAAGCCGGTTGAATCCATGATGTGGAAAAATTTCAGATAAAGGTCAGCCTCTCCTTACACACTGGGACCACTTTAGGGTAATGTCAGATGAAATTCGTCGATAAACTCCAGAAAGTTCAACGCAAGAACAAATCCCTCCTATGCGTGGGTCTCGACACAGATCCTGCAAAATTGCCCGCTCACCTCGGTAAATCCAAAAATGCTGTTCTGAGGTTCAATCAGGAGATTATTGAAGCCACGAGCGATCTTGTCTGTGCATATAAGCTCAATCTTGCTTTCTACGAGGCGCTCGGTGAGAAGGGGTGGTACATTCTCCAGAAAACCCTGGCGTTGATTCCGAAAACAATTGTGACAATCGGAGATGGGAAGCGCGGAGACATCGGCAACACTGCAGAGCGCTATGCCGCCGCGCTCTTTAAGGAGCATCACTTTGACGCAGCAACGGTGAGCCCATACCTGGGGTACGATTCCATCGAGCCGTTCATTCAAAGCGATGAACACTGTGCGTTTGTGCTCGCCTTGACGTCCAATAAGGGTTCCAACGATTTTCAGCGACTCATCATCCACGGACGGCCACTCTACGAGAAGATCATCCAGGCGACGCTGAAGTGGAACACGAAACAGAACATCGGGCTTGTCATCGGAGCAACTCATCCCGCAGAATTGAAACCGATCCGTGACCTCGCTCCATCCATGCCGATTCTCATCCCCGGCGTGGGCACACAGGGAGGCGACCTGGAATCGGCCGTCCGATTTGGCTGTGACAAAAATGGGGCCCTTGCCATCATCAACACAAGCCGCAGCGTTCTCTACGCGTCCTCCGGTAAAGACTTCGCCGATGCCGCGCGCGCCGAGGCACAACAACTCCGCAAACAGATGCAACAATACCGCACCCAGTTCTTCTCCTGATCCCTGCGGCCCAAGCTTTGCCGGCCGCGGGATCTCCGTTGTAGGTTACGACTTCCCGTGGGTAAACTCACGTTCAATATTCATGAACGGTTCCTTCGCCATATCTGGAGCCGCCAGTATCTTGATCACCTCGCTCTCAAAACAACTGATGGCCGGGCGGTGCGGGTACTCGAGACCGGAGCCTTCAATACCGATGGAGGACCCGACTTTCGTGACGCGATTGTTCGAATTGACGGAACAACCTATCACGGCGATGTGGAAATTCACCGGACGCTTGTCGATTGGCGACTCCATGGGCACTTCGCGGATCCGCGTTACAACAAGGTTATACTTCATGTAGTGTTCGAGCGTGGACCGGACAAGATCGCCACGTGCGTTCCAAGCGGACGTACTGTCCCTGTTCTCCTCCTCGAGCCCTTTCTCACAGAATCGATACGCACCCTCTGGCACAAAACCATCGTTGACGAGCAATCGTTGCTGAAGAAGACCATTCGTTGTTCTGCTCTTAATCAATCCGTAGACGCAGGCCTGCTTTCCGCTTGGATCCAGCGGCTTGCTGTCGAGCGACTCGAGCTCAAATTACGCCGGTTCGATGAGCGGTTAAGAGAGTTGGCACAGATACATTTCCTCGCAGTCCGCGACTATGATGATCGCCATGGACGATGGCGCGTGCAGGGAGATCCCAACGATCTTCCTCCTCCTCAAAGAGAACTCACACAGAGCCAGCTTGCTCCCCGTGATTTCTGGGACCAACTGTTGTATGAAGGATTGATGGAATGCCTTGGGTACAGCAAGAATCAGGAATCGTTTTTGCGGCTGGCGCGTGCTGTAACACTGCAGGCGGTTCGATCACACCATATTGAAAACAACGAAGAGGCATTGCAGGCCTTGTTGTTGGGAGCCGCCGGCCTGATCCCGAAAATAGGGACGGTGAAAGACAAGGAGTCGAAAGAATTTGTTCGGCGCCTCAACCACCAGTGGAAAACCCAGAAGACGTTTTATAGATCCTCCGTTCTTCACGCGGCCGATTGGCAGTTTTTTCCCACACGGCCCGTTAACTTCCCAACGCTGAGGATTGCTGCAGCGACCCCATTAATCCGTACCATCGTCTGCGATGACCTGTTTCGTCGAATGATCGAGACCCTGAAGACAACGGACAGCAAAGCTCGTGTGATCCCATCTCTCAGGAGGCTCCTCGCTATTCAACCGCTTCCTTACTGGACTAAGCATTACCGGTTTGATTACCCGAGTCCGAAAGCTGTTCATCCACTTGGCCCGGAGCGAACAAATTCAGCAATCACCAATGTTGTAATTCCTCTCGCTTTGCTTTATGCGCGGATCTTCAAAGACCGGATCGTTCGGGAAGGAGCTCTTCGCATCTTTGATTCGATGCCACCGGCGGCTGAGAACTCTATCACGCGCGCTATGGCAAGACAATTGCTGAAAGGACGACTCGAACTCGCTTCAGTCAGTACACAGCAAGGGGTCATCCAGCTGTACAAGTTCTACTGCAGTGAGGAGCGGTGCGCTGAGTGTGACGTGGGGGTGGCCGTGTTTGCCAAAGTTCCGGAACCCAGATAAAGCGGGCTGCTGTCAGTCCCAGATTTCTTTGAAAGCCGGGGCTTAGGTTTTCTGCTGTTTCTTTTTGGCCGCGGGGAAGAGAACGTTGTTCAGTATCAGCCGGTAGCCGGGAGAATTTTTGTGGAGTGACAGATCTGTCGGCGGGTCTCCGACTGCATGCTGATAATCTTCAGGATCGTGGCCTCCAAACCATGTAAATGTGCCGCGGCCAAAGTTTCCGTGAATGTACTTCACCTCGTCCGTCCCCTCCCGCTGAGCAAGAACCGTCACCGTCCGCTTGATCAGATCTTTCCTGAATGCTGTAGTCTGCCCCATGAATCCCTTGACGATGGATACATGGTTCTGTGTCAACATAGTGGGAACGGGATCATACTTCGCCGAGAACTCGAACAGTGTAAAGTAGTCTGTATTTGGATCGCGAACGGGGGGCGGATCGGACGGTGGAATGTCGATGTCCGAGTATTCATATCGCATCGGGTTCATATCGAGTTTGAAGTTCTCGAAGGCTAGTGTTTTGCTGAAATCCAGTTTTTTCTGGGCGTCGGGGTCTGGCGGATCGCCGTCAAACATGACATCGCAGATGTCTACTCGTTCCGCCGCGAGAGCGATGTCATAGCTGTCCGTGGCCGAGCACATTGCGAACATGAAACCGCCGCCGCCAATGAAATCTTTAATTGTGCGGGCGACCGCTTTCTTTTCTTCGGAGACTTTTTTGAAGCCGAGTCGTTTTGCCTCCTTCTCATAGAGAAGCCCCTGATCAATGTACCATTGAGCGAAGCGGTAGTTGGAATAGAATTTTCCGTACTGACCGGTGAAGTCTTCGTGGTGAAGGTGCAGCCAATCGTACTCGGCCAGCTTTCCGGAGAGCACCTCGTCATCCCACACTTTTGTGTAAGGAATCTCAGCGTATTCGAGCGCCAGCGTTACTGCGTCATCCCATGGTTTGAAATTCGGTGGAACATAGACAGCGATCTTTGGCGCCTTTTCGAGGCGTACGACATCCATGTTGTTGTCCTCGCGCTGTACCTCTGCATAGATGGTTGCCGCGTCAGTCGCACTGGCCGGCTCGAAGAGAACGCCGCGGATTCTACACTCGCGCGCGAGCACATCACTGTAGTCGGTCAGGAACGATCCCCCCCTAAAGTTGAGAAGCCAATCCACTTCCCCGTTACGCTGAAGCACCCAAAAGGCAATGCCGTACGCCTTTAGGTGATCGGTCTGCTTCAAGTCCATCGGTATCAGCAGCTTGGACTGTCCGGTCGCGGCACTCCACGTCCCAATGACCAGCAGCAACAAACCACAAGCCAATCCAGATCTCAATGTTCGCATCAGCATCGTTTCTTCCCTGCTCTAAATGGAGTCTCCCCGCAGAAGTCGTATTCGTTTCCGCGCCTCCTCGACAAAAAGCGATGTCGGGAAGTTTGCCAGGATTTCCTCGTACGCTTCGATCGCTTTCTGTTTATTCTTTAACCTGTTTTCGTACACTTCGCCAATTCGCATTTGCGCCTGATCCCGCAGAATGCTCGTCGGCATGTCGATTGCCACCTTCCTGAAAACCACCAGCGCATCCTCAACACGACCGAGGAGCAGATTCATCTCTCCGCTTCGCATCGTTGCGTCGTCGACCAGCGATGTGCCCGGATAGTGAAGCGCCACAGATTGAAAACGCGCAAGCGCTTCCGAGTATTTCCGCTGGCGAACCAGCAAGTCCGCCGCCGCAAACTCCGTCAGCGCGGCCTGGCCGGCGCCCTTGTTCTCCTGAATAAAGTAGAGAAGCTGGAGCGCATCGTTCGTCAGATCGTTCGCTGCATTGCTGCTGATCCGTTGCAGAAGGACGGTCGCCGAATCAAACTGGCCTTCAAAATAATCCAGCTCAGCTATGCAAAAGAGAATCCGGTCCCGGTATTGATCCGGTGAGCCCTTTACGAGGCGGATGTATTCTTCGCGTGCTTTGCCAAGGTCGTTTCTCGCGGTCTGGACTTCAGCCATGCTAAGCGTGGCTTCATAGACCAGGTTCGAACTAAACGGCATTGTTCTTATTCTATCGAACGCAGCCAACGCGCCGTTGAGGTCGAAGAACCGGCTAAACCGTATTGTACCAATCCGGTAGAGGGCTTGCATTGCCGTCTCCGTGTTGGGTTGATCGTTGATCAGCGACTCATAAAGCGTTAGCGCTCCCTGGAATGTCGGCTGTGTCTCCGAGACGGCCGTCCCCCGTCCAACGGTAGGTGGCGCCTGACCGGTGACACTGGCAAGAGTATCGTTCCCGACGCTGAGCTCTTCGACAGCCCGGGCATAGCCAAACCGTGCAGAGGCAAGTATGTTCTGGGGAGCCCTGCCCTCAACCACCTCCCGGAAGGCCTTTGCAGCTGCCTGATTTGCGTGCTCCTGCGCAGCACGTTGAGCGAACTGGAAAATCTCGAACCCGTTAGCCTTCGTGAGGCGATCGATAATCCGATATTGATCAAGCGCTGCGTCGAACTGTTTCCCCTCCATGGAGAGCCATCCGAGAACAGAGTGCAATGGCACTTCGTCGGGAAATCGCGCCACCTCTGACCTGAAGACGTTCAGAGCCGCCAGCCGCCCTTCTTCTTGACCGGTGAAGGATGACAATCTTGATTGTATGTAGGTTACCTGCTGTGGATTTGTCCGCAGGATTTTGACAAACTCGTGTGTTGCAGCTTCATACTGATGCAAGGCTCCATAGAGCGACGCGAGTTCTTCCGTGTAGAGAGTCTGATTCTTTGTCGCTTCACGCCCCTCCAGATACAGCGCAATTGCTTTATCATATTGCCGGTGTTCGATCAACTGTGCAGCGATCAGGCGGTAGAGGTTTGCATTTTTCACATCCTTCCTGATCACAACGTGCCAAATGGAATCCGCCACTTGTGGCTCGCCAGCCAGGTCGTACAGCCCTCCAAGGATGGAGAGAAGATTTTCGTCGGCGGGGTTTCCAAGGAGTTGTCGACGTACAAGATCCTTGGCTTTATCGTATTGCTTCAGCTCTGTGTATGCCCTCCGCAGACCTTCCAGAACAACAAAATTCTGTGGTTGCGTTTCAAGCAAAGATTCGTACAGCGTCGCTGCGCGGTCCCACTCGCCTGCCTGCTCAAAGCTTTGTGCCAGACGCAGCCTCGCGACGATATCCACTTGTTGTGCGCTTGAAGAAAGCGTTACGGCGCTGAGAGTGAAGATGGCGAAAAAAAATCGCCAACTGCTCCTCGTGAGCCAAGCAGAGACAATTTGAGTGATGGTTTTCATGGTGCAATCATTGACAACTTATCAAAAAACGCCGCAGTAATCAAACCAACCGTTCTTCTCTCCTCTAACACCACCGTTGTCATTCTTCGTTCCAAGGTCATCCGTCGATGCATCGGCGTTGGTTGCATTGCCATGTGAATTTGCTTACCTTTTTCAGAGAACATGAGCACGTGCAAGAATATCGCGATTCTTGGTTCAACAGGATCGATCGGTACAAACAGCCTGGAGGTGATCAGGCGTTTTCCCGAGCTCTTCCATGCCGCGTACCTGACAACGAACCGGAACATTGATTTGCTTCAGGAACAGATCAACCTGTTCCGTCCCAAGGGAGTTGTGGTGCTCGATGAGAGCGAGGCGTCCAGGTTGCAGACGCGCGTTGGCGGCTCCGTCGAAGTGTTGGCCGGAACGTCGGGGCTTGAACACGTTGTCACCCGCGAGGATGTCGATATCGTCATCAGTTCGCTGGTTGGATTCGCCGGCTTGAAGCCGACGATCGCGGCAATTCGGCACCGGAAGCGAATTGCGCTCGCCAATAAGGAGACCCTCGTTGTCGCAGGCAGCCTCATCATGTCGCTCGTCCGTGAGTATGGGGTCGATCTCCTCCCCGTTGACAGCGAGCACAGTGCGATTTTCCAATGCCTTGTTGGCGAAGATCGGTCCAGGGTGGCAAAACTACTTCTGACGGCCTCGGGCGGACCATTCCTGAATATCCCCGCAGAGTCCTTTTCCACGTTGACGGTTGAGGAGGCGCTCAATCATCCAAAGTGGAAAATGGGAAACAAGATTACGATCGATTCGTCAACCCTCATGAACAAGGGGCTTGAGGTGATCGAGGCACATTGGCTGTTCGGTTTACCGGGCGATCGAATTCAAGTCGTCATACACCCGCAGTCTATTATACACTCTATGGTTGAATTCGTTGACGGCTCTGTGAAGGCCCAGCTCGGCATTCCCGACATGAAGCTTCCCATTCAGTACGCTCTCTCGTATCCGGAGCGTTGGCCAATGAATGGGCCGCGCGTTGATTTTCCGGCACTACAATCAATGACCTTTTTTGAGCCCGACCGGGACAAATTCCGATGTCTGGGATTGGCATACGACGCTCTTGCGCTGGGGGGAACGGCTCCGGCGGTCCTCAACGCCGCCAATGAGGTCGCCGTGGACTTTTTCTTGAATCACAGAATCTCATTCGACAAGATTCCTACCGTGATTGAGCGTGCTTTGACGCTCCATAAGACACGGCCAAACCCGGATATTCAGGATATTATCGAAACAGATCAACAAACCCGCAATTTTGTAGGAACTCTTTTGCAGTAATTTCGGTATTACAGTAAGGCCCGAATGGCCAGTTTTCATCAAGTACTTGCCTAATTGAGACTTACATGGATTTCTTTCCGACTCTTTTCTACTTCCTCGTCGTCATCGGCATCCTGGTGCTCGTTCACGAGCTCGGTCATTTTCTGGCAGCCAAGTTCTTTGGTATGCGCGTGGACCGCTTCAGCATCGGTTTTCCTCCCCGCGCCTTCGGCAAGAAAATCGGTGACACGGATTACTGTGTTTCCTGGATTCCCATCGGCGGCTATGTGAAGATCGCCGGCATGGTGGATGAAAGCTTCGACACAGAGTTTATCAACGAAGACCCAAAACCATGGGAGTTTCGGGCAAAGCCAATCTGGCAGAGAATGATTGTGATCTGCGCCGGCGTGTTCATGAATATCTTGCTGGCAATTTTCATTTTCTGGGGAATCATTGTTATTCAGGGAAAGTCGGTCAAACCGGTGACTGAAGTCGGTTACGTGATCGCGGAAAGTCCGGCGGCAAAGGCCGGCTTCCAGATGGGCGATATCATTGTCAATGTCAATGGCGAACCCACTGCGCATTGGGAGGAAGTCGAAAATCTCATTTACTCTGACGCTCTCTCAGGGAATCTCACCGTCAACATCAAGCGCGGCGGCGAATCGACGAGTCTGAAAATCGGTCGACCGCTTACGTCGGAGATTCTCGAGAGCGGTTTGGGCTTTTACCCGCTCGGGATTGTTCCCCTCGTAGGAAGCGTGGAAACCGGCAAGCCCGCCGACCAGGCGGGTCTGAAGCCGGGCGACGTCATCCTTGAAATGAACAGCCAGCCAATCTCGTACTATGGGCTTCCGGGGATTGTCAAGCAATACGCGGGCAAGGAAGTAACAATCAAATGGAAGCGGGATGGGGAAATAAAAGAGGCGCGACTTACTCCTACGATCGACGGCAAAATCGGTGTTGGATTCAGCCAAATATACAACGGACCGTATGAGAATGTCCGCTATTCGCTTTTCGCTGCGTTACCCGAGGGGATCAAAGACGCCTGGAACGTGAGTTGGATGAGTGTGAAGGGCATCTACCAGATCTTCGTTGGGCGTGTTTCGCTCTCAAAATCGGTCGCCGGGCCAATTATGATCGCCAAGATGGCAACCCGCTCTGCGGAGGTCGGCATTATTAATTTTCTCGGGTTTATGGCCCTGTTGAGTCTGAGCCTTGCGATTATCAATCTTTTTCCCTTCCCGGCTCTGGACGGCGGCCATGCCATGTTTTTGGTCTACGAGGGCATCTTTCGTCGCGAGATTCCAGCGAAAGTGAAGATCGCCCTCCAACAAGCGGGCTTCATCCTTTTGCTTGTTTTTATGGCCTTCGTTCTGTATAATGACATCATTCGTTTTTGACCTCTCTCTGTGTGATTTTGCGCACTCCCATTGAGTCTTGAGATTCTTACTTTTACGACAAACCGTCTTAACCATTAAGGAGGGATATTTATGAAAAAACTCTTGTTGGCTGGTGGGGAGAGTTTGTTGCGCATTGGTGCTGTCCTTGCGGTAATGGGGATTACGTGCCTCTTCGCTCCCTCCTCCCATGCCCAGACACCAAGCTTTGCTCTCCAGTTTGAAGGCTTGCCAAGCGGCACTGTCGATTTGACTAAATACATTGGCCTTGACAGGAAGCTGAAGACGGATGTGGCGGGTCAGGTTCTTCATGTCCGGGTTTCCCCGGCGCTGACCAAATCACAACGTGTCCAGCTATCTATTGCCGTCTCAGCAACGGGATCCAGCGTAGCCGAATGCAACACTCAAATTGCAACTGCAAATACGGTGCCTTTTGATATTACTGGCTCGGGACGCGATCTTGGTGCATCCGACTTTACGGGATCATCGGGAATCGGCGTTCAGTCTTCAACCACCGTTCAACCATGCATTGACGGTATGGCTGATAAGATGAAAGAGGGTGTCACGTCAATTCCGACAGGCATCTACACGATTTCAGCCGTCCTGAACGACGCCGCTACGGGAAAGATGCTTGCCTCCCAGTCTTTTCCGATAGTAATTAGCGCCACCTCTACAAACGAAGCGACGCTGAATCTTTCATCCCCAGTGAACGGCGAACGGGTTCCTCAGTCGGTAAGTGTTTATTTCAACTTTGATATTTCCATCGGCGGGCGCTTGTTGGTGTTCGAGCATTCAAGCCTGACTCAATCGCCCGAGGATGCTACGGCGGACCTGAATTCACCGTTGAAGGTCGTTGATGTGCAGTACAGTCAGAGAGATATCGGGAACAAACAGCTCAACGCGGTGAACCCCGGCATTGCAGCTCGCCCCTGGACCGCGGGAAGAAAATACTCATGGCTTTTCCTTGGGTCATACGCCTCCTCAAGTGATGTAAAAAAGAGCCCCATCTGGTCCTTCACGGTTGTGCCAAGCGATCCGGCATACGGTCGGCTTGTCGATGCTCTCGCGAACGCTCCTGATCCAGTTGGATCAACGTATCAGAACCTGGCGAACGCAGGATACACGATCAATCTTACCAGCTCATTTTACCTCCAAGAAGGGGACAACGGCACACAGAAGACAATCCAACTCCCGGATGTGCTTACATTTCTCAGAAGCCTTACGGGTCGAAACGTCCAAATCAAAGCCGGGGTTGTAACCCAATAATTTCTTGGATGGAGGAGTTTCCGATGAAACGATCATTTACACTTGTCATCATTGTCATCGTTGCTGCCCTGCTCGCGGCTCCGGCATGGAACTTCCAGGACAAGAAGCCGGTCGCGGCCTATATCATGAAGGTCGTGAACACCGTTGAGCGTCGAGCCGGCGGGACACAGGGCTGGACGAAAGCGGTGCTTCTCTCCGAGCTCAAAGCCGGATACGAAGTCCGCACACAGGAAAAATCGTTTGCGATGATCAAGTTCGCTGACGAATCAAAAGTCTCCGTGCGCGAGAAATCGATCATCACGATTTCCGGCGAGGTTGTCGGCGGGAAGATTCTCAATCGCGATGTCTATATCGAGCGCGGCCGAACTTCGTTCGAAGTCAAAAAACAGGAGACCGAGCAATTCCGGTTTACATCACCGATCTCGGTTGCATCGATCCGCGGCACGGAAGGTGGCACCGGGTTCGATCCTGGACTCGGCCAGGCTGATATCACAATTATCACTGGAATAGCAGAGTTTTCGCACACCTCGAGTGGATGCAAGGTGGATGTTACGCCGGGCATGACCGGCCGTATTGACCGCTCTGGAGGCTGCAAAGTCGACACTGCATCGCATCACGAGCTGAATGACAACAATCCCCATTCCGGTGTCAATCAGGGAGTCGTCGACACAACCCAGCAGGGGGGCGGAAACGGCCAACCCGGTACATCGACGAAGTTCACGCTGAGCCTACCTTCGGGCAGCACGCTTACGTCCGGTGTGGCAGCCCAGCTTAATGTTGCGCTGGCAAACCCGCCCGTCGAGATTACGCAGTCAACTCTCTTCTACAGAAACCAGGGCGAGACCTCTTTCAAACAGCTCACCATGACTATCAAGGATCTTACTGTCACGGGCCTTATTCCGGCGACTGATATCCATGCAGGAACGACGAAGAAATTCGAGTACTACTTCTCGATGCGCGGCTCGAATGGAACGACCTATACGTTCCCGGATACGAATCCCGATTCGAATCCATACATCTTACCGATCAAACCAAGGGTGGTGTACCTCAAAATTCCGGTTACATCTCCCACAGGAGAACAGCGGTTCCTGCAAATTTCCTACGAGGAGTAGGTCTGCCGGACCGCCACCGCAGTTCATTGCTTCTTGAGGTTGCTTTTTATACATTGACGGCAGGTTTAACAGCCTGCCGTCTCTGTTTCAAATCAATCTGTCAAATCGCCTTTCCTATTCTCACTCTAACATCTCGGAGACTTCTCATGAATCGCGCCTTTGTTTCCCTTGCGACTGTTCTTTGCCTGTTGTGTGTGGCGTTCCTCGAAGTCGAGGCACAGGTAAGTTCCGTCGTGCTGCGCGTGAACGCGCCGGTTGTGAGCCAAAACCAACCATTGCCAATTAGCGTCGAGTTCACACCGAGTGGTTCGGTTGAACGTGTGATCCTTCGGTATCGCGGCTTTGGCGAGTCCGAATACCGGCAACAAGAGATGTTGCTCGCGGGAAATTCGGCTTCATTGACGATTGGCGGACAGTATGTTCTCCCCCCCTATATCGAGTACTACATTCTCGTTCAGACCTCGGGCCACACGGAAACCTATCCGATCGAGAACGCTGAATCCACGCCGTTGAAAGCAACGGTGAAACCTGTTGACCCAAGGGCTCTCGAAGTCCGGCTTCTGAGCCCTGAGCAGGGAGAGACCGTCGCAAGTGAGGATCTTGTGATCGCGGTTTCGTTGTATTACGCTTCGGAAAATGTCGACAGGAAGGCGACGAAGCTGTTTCTCAACGGCATAGATGTCACGCCTCAGGCCCTTTTCTCGGACGACGTCATCCTGTACTCACCGGCTAATTTTCCCAGACCGTTAAGTCTTGGTGTGCAGTTCCTGCGCGTCGATCTCTATGACATGAAGGGCTCCCCTTATCATTCGATCGAATCAAATTTCAATCTCTCCACCGCCGCCGCAATCGCAGCGCGTGAATCGCGCTTGAAGATGGGACTCGACGGACAGCTTGAATTCCGAAACGAAGATGTTGCAGCGACCAAGAATACGTTTGTCCGCGGTCAGGTGCGCGCACTCGGTTCCCTCGGATCGTCGTTTAATTTTGGCTCCAACGTGTTTCTTACCAACGAAGAAAAATCTGACCGCCAACCGCAGGATCGCTTCATGGCTTATGCAGACATGGATTTCTTTAAGGTACAGGTGGGCGACGCTTTTCCGAAATTCCCGACTAATATTGTGAGCGGTCAGCGGGTACGCGGCGTCTCCGCCAACCTATTCCTCAAGTTCTTCAATGTCGATGTTACGTACGGCCAGACAATGCGCAGCATCGAAGGAATTGCGCTCCGTGACACGACATTCAAAGATTCGACAGCGCTGCAATCACGTCCAAGCAATACGCTCCAGAAATCCGGTCTCACCTATTCCCTGTTCCAGGCCGGGACATTTACCCGTAACTTTTTCGCTATCAGACCAAGCTTCGGATCCGGAGAGAATTTTCAGTTCGGCCTTACCTACATGAATTCCAAAGATGATATCTCTTCGATCCGCTACGGCCTCACGCCACAGCAAAACCTCGTGGCCGGCCCTGATATAGTGATCGCGTTCGATGACCAGCGGTTCCGTCTTGAGGGACAGGCGGCGCTGAGTCTAACGAACACCGACATTACCAATGGAACCTTCAAGCAGTCCGATTACGACCTCATGGCGGGCAAGAATGATCCAACCCTAACGGCGAGCCAGAAGGCCGATCGACAAGCTGATGCCGATGATCTGAAAAAGCTTGCTGACGACGCCAGCAAATTCATGACGATCAACCAGTATTTGTTCCCGCTCAACCCGGTCGGCCATGGACTTCCGGGGGTTGCCTATGACGGATTGCTGACGA
>Ga0187870_1000469_pt1 | contig 46262 bp, 39 predicted proteins | sample June2016WEW_13_1_3_FD_132974 | JGI IMG/M metagenome (GOLD analysis project Ga0187870, IMG submission 132974) | Peatland microbial communities from SPRUCE experiment site at the Marcell Experimental Forest, Minnesota, USA - June2016WEW_13_150 | ecosystem: Environmental > Terrestrial > Soil >...
ACGTGGCCAAGTTCGGCGACGGCGGCGAGCTCGTGAAGTGCAGCTTCTGCGGGAAATCCCAGAAGCAGGTGAAGAAGCTGATCGCCGGGCCCGGTGTCTACATCTGCGACGAGTGCATCGAGCTCTGCAACGACATCATCGAGGAGGAGCTCTCCGAGACGTCTGAGGTCCGCTTTGAGGACCTGCCCAAGCCCCGTGAGATCTTCGACTTCCTGAACGACTATGTCATCGGCCAGGACCAGGCGAAGAAGATCCTCTCGGTTGCCGTCTACAACCACTACAAGCGCGTCCAGGCCGGCGCGCCGACCGACGCCGACGTCGAGCTGGCGAAGTCGAACATCCTGCTTCTCGGCCCGACCGGTTGCGGCAAGACGCTGCTCGCCCAGACGCTGGCGCGCATGCTCAACGTGCCTTTCGCCATCGCCGACGCGACCGCGCTCACCGAGGCGGGCTACGTGGGCGAGGACGTGGAGAACATCCTCTTGAAGCTGATCCAGGCCGCCGACTACGACGTGAAGAAGGCCGAGACCGGCATCATCTACATCGACGAGATCGACAAGATCGCGCGCAAGAGCGAGAACCCCTCGATCACCCGGGACGTCTCGGGCGAGGGCGTCCAGCAGGCGCTGCTGAAGATCCTGGAGGGGACGACGGCGTCGGTGCCCCCACAGGGCGGGCGCAAGCACCCGCACCAGGAATTCATCCAGATCGACACGACGAACGTGCTCTTCATCTGCGGTGGTGCCTTTGCCGGTCTCGATCGCATCATCGAGTCCCGCATCGGCCGTTCGGGCATCGGCTTCCGCGCCGAGATCCGCCGCCCCCGCCGCGACGACGAGTCCCGCCTACTGCTCGAGGTGCTGCCGGAGGATCTTCTGAAATTCGGTCTCATCCCCGAGTTCGTCGGGCGCCTCCCCGTGATCGGCGCCGTGTCGAACCTCGACAAGGCGGCGCTCGAGCGGATCCTCGTCGAGCCGAAGAACGCCCTCGTGAAGCAGTACCGCCGGGTGTTCGAGCTCGACGGCGTCGAGCTCGAGATCTCCGACGACGCCCTCGAGGCGATCTCTGAACAAGCGCTCCTGCGTGGGACCGGCGCCCGGGGCCTGCGCGCCATCCTCGAGGAGGTGCTCCTCGAGGTGATGTACGACCTGCCCTCTCGCAGCGACGTCGGCCGGTGCGTCGTCGACAAGGACGCCGTGCTCGAGCGCGTCGCGCCGACCCTCGTGCCCCGGAGTGCGGACGAGAAGTCGGACCGGCCGCGCCGTGCGGCCTCCTGACCGTTCGCCGCACCAGCGCTCGCCCGAGGACGACCCGGCCGGATCCCGCGACGGATCCCTGGGTGAGGTCCTCGCCTGGCTCGACCGGCACATCAACCTCGAGGCGATCGAGCGCGGGGCTGCCGGACGGGCCGCCCAGCCGACTCTCGAGCGCATCAAGGCGCTCCTCGCGGCGATGGGGGATCCCGAGCGTTCGTTCCCGGTCATCCACATCACGGGTACGAACGGCAAGACCTCGACGACGCGGCTGACCACGGCGCTCTTGGGCGCCCAGGGCCTGTCCGTGGGCAGCTACACGAGCCCGCATCTCATCGACCTGAACGAGCGGATCGCCTGGGACGGCGAGCCGATCTCCGATGACGACCTCCTTGCCGTCCTCCACCCGCTGGAAGCCGTCGAGGAATTCGTGCGGGCGGAGAACCCGGGGATGCTGGCGCCGACCTGGTTCGAGCTCATGACGGCGGCGGCGTACCGCTTCTTCGCCGACGCCGCCGTCGACGCCGGGGTCATCGAGGTGGGGCTCGGCGGACGCTACGACGCGACGAACGTCGCCGACGGCCAGGTCGCCGTCGTCACGAACATCGAGCTCGACCACGTCTCGATCCTCGGGGGCACGCGAGCCGAGATCGCCTGGGAGAAGGCTGGCATCCTGAAGCCGGGCTGCGTGGCGGTCGTCGGCGAGGAGGACGACGACATCGTCGGCGTCTTCGAGTCCGAGGCGCGCGCGGTCGGGGCCGACGCGTTCTGGCGACGAGGGGTCGAGTTCGATTGCGTCGACAACTTCCCGGCCGTGGGCGGCAGGGTCGTCTCTGTGCGGACCCCGGGGACGACCTACGAGGAGCTGTTCGTGCCGCTCTTCGGCGCCCACCAGGGTGACAACGTGGCGGTCGCCGTCGCGGCCACCGAGGCGTTCTTCGGCTCGCCCCTCGACCGCGGGGTTGTCGCCGAGGCGCTCGGCCGGGCGCGGGTTCCCGGCAGGCTGGAGGTCCTCGGACGCCAGCCGCTCGTCGTGCTCGACGGGGCGCACAACCCGGCGGGGGCGGCGGCTCTCGGCCAGGCTCTGGCGGAGGATTTCGCTGCCGTCGGGCGGGTCATCCTCGTCTTCGGTTGCTTGAACGGCCGATCGCCCGCCGGGGTCCTCAGCGCCCTCGGGACGGAACGGATCTCCCACGTCATCGCCTGCACGCCGCCCTCGCTGCGGGGACTCGCTGCGGCCGAGGTCGCCACCGCGGCGGCCGGCCTCGGACTCAGCTCGAGCGTCGCCGACTCGGTCTCCGCGGCGCTCGAAGAGGCGCGCGCCCTCGCTGGCGAGGGCGACCTCGTGCTCGTCACCGGGTCGCTTTACCTCGTCGGGGCGGCGAGGAAGAATCTCACCAGGTAGCGTCGGGAGCGCATGGACCGCACGCTCGTCATCTGCAAGCCCGACGCGGTCGAGCGCGGCCTCGTTGGCGAGATCGTCTCCCGTATCGAGCGCAAGGGGCTGAAGATCGTCGCCGCCCGGATGCTGACGGTCGACACCGAGCTCGCCAAGCGGCACTACGAGGAGCACCTCGGCAAGCCGTTCTTCGAGAGCCTCGTCGCCTTCATCACGCGCTCTCCGTCGCTCGCGATGGTCGTCGAGGGGCCGCCCGATACCTGGGCCCTGGTGCGGAGCCTGATGGGGCCGACCGACCCCGCTATGGCCCCGCCCGGTTCGATCCGGGGCGACCTCGGAGGCTCCTCGCCGGAGAACCTCGTCCACGGCTCGGACGGGCCGGAGTCGGCGGCGCGGGAGATCGCGCTCTTCTTCCCGGAGCTCGGCTGATCCGCCGGCGCGCCGGGCCGCGCGTCCGCCTCCTCGGACGTCCATGGCGCCTTGTTCGGCCGGATGTACTGCCCTAACCTGGGCCGACAGTCGTGGAGCGGAGAGTGGGCCGGTCATGAATGCCAAGAGCTGGGGCGTCGCGGGTCGCGACATGGCGGTCGATCTCGGAACCGCGAACACCCTCGTCTACGTGCGAGGCAAGGGCATCGTCCTCAACGAGCCCTCCGTCGTCGCCATCAACGTCCTCGATGGCCAGCCGCTCGCCGTCGGCTACGAGGCGAAGCGGATGATCGGCCGGACGCCGAGCAACATCCAGGCGATCCGGCCGCTGAAAGATGGCGTCATCGCCGATTTCGAGGTCTGCGAGATGATGCTGCGGTACTTCATCCGCAAGGTGCACCCCAGGCGCTTCTCCAAGCCCCAGATCGTGATCTGTGTGCCCTCGGGCATCACCGGCGTGGAGAAGCGCGCCGTCCAGGAGGCTGCCGAGTACGCCGGGGCGCGCCGCGCCTTCACCCTCGAGGAGCCGATGGCGGCGGCGATCGGGGCCGGACTCCCCGTCCACGAGCCGACGGGGAATATGGTCGTCGACATCGGCGGCGGCACGACCGAGGTCGCCGTGATCTCGCTCGGCGGCATCGTGACGAGCCAGTCGATCCGGATCGCCGGTGACGAGCTCGACCAGGCGGTCATCGCCTTCGCCAAGAAGGAGTACAGCCTGGCGCTCGGCGAGCGCACGGCCGAGGAGATCAAGATCACGCTCGGCTCGGCCTGCGAGCTCGAGGAGGAGCTGCACGCCGAGATCCGCGGCCGGGACCTCGTCACCGGCCTGCCGAAGATGGTCATCACCTCGACCCAGGACATCCGACGGGCGATCGAGGAGCCCGTGGCGGCGATCGTCGACGCGATCAAGGCGACGCTCGACAAGACCCCGCCCGAGCTTGTCGCCGACGTCGCCAGCCAGGGTCTCGTCCTCACGGGCGGCGGGGCCCTCCTCCACGGCCTTGACGTGAGGCTGGCGGCCGAGACGAACATGCCGATCGTCGTCGCCCAGGACCCCCTGAACTGCGTCGCGATCGGCGGGGGGATGTGTCTCGAGAACATCGACGCCCTCCGCTCGTTGTTGGCGTCCTCCGGCCACTAGCGGCTCGAGGCTCGGGCGGTGATCGCCAACCGGCGTACGAGCCAGCGCTTGACGCTCGTCATGCTGGTGCTCGCCTCGATCACCGTTCTCACGCTCGACTACCACGGCCAGGCGAGCCACGCGATCACGCACGTGCGCAACGCCGTGCGCGACGTCATCAGCCCGATCCAGCGCGGGGTCGCGGCGGTGCTGCATCCCGTGGGCGACCTGTTCTCCGGCACGATCAACTACGGCTCGCTGGAGACCCAGAACCAGCAGCTGCGCCAGGAGCTCGGCCGGATCAGGTTGAAGCTGGCGGCCGACGCCTACGCCTCGGCCGAGGCGCAGCGCGTGCTCTCACTTGCCCACCTGCCGTACGTGGCGGGCATCCCGCTCATCCCGGGCGAGGTGATCGGGAATGCGACCTCGAGCCTCCAGGCGACGGTCGAGCTCGATGAGGGCACATCGTCCGGCGTCGGTCCCGGCATGCCCGTCGTCGCTAACGCCGGTCTCGTCGGCTCGGTCCTGTCGGCGTCGTCGTCGACCGCTAGCGTGCTGCTCCTCACCGACCCGACCTCGTCAGTCCCCGTGAACATCGGTGGGTCTGGGCTGTACCGCGCCGTCGGAGGCGGTTGGGGTAAGCCGCTCACGCTCGACTACGTCGCCGGTACGACCAGCGTGCACCGCGGCGAGCTCGTCTACACGAGCGGGCTCGGTGGCGGGGCCATCCCCGCCGGGATCCCCGTCGGGATCGTGCGGAGCGTCCGGGTGTCGCCTGAGGGCCTCTCGGCGGCGGTGACGGCGGCGCCGATCGTCAACTTCGACAATCTGCAATTCGTCGACGTCCTCGAATGGCTGGAACCGGGATGAACCGCCGGCCATGAGACGGAAGGTGGCGACGTGACGACGGCGAACTGGGCGAAGCTCATGCCGGTCGTCGTGCTCGGGCTCCTTTTCCAGGTCACCGTGCTCAACGACGTCACGCTTTTCGGTGCCCACCCCGACGTGATGATCCTCATCGCCGCCTGCGCCGGGATGGCCGCCGGCCCCCAGCGTGGTGCCATCGCCGGGTTCGTATCCGGGTTCGCCGCCGACCTCGTCGTCAACCTCCCCTTCGGCCTGTCGCCGCTCACGTTCGTCCTCGTCGGGTTCGCCACGGGGATGCTGCGGGCGAACCTTGCCGCCCGCGATGTCGAGATGACCCAGGCCGCGACGTGTGCCGCCGCGGCGGTGCTCGGCACCCTCGGCTACGCCATCCTTGGCGCCATCACCGGGCGGGCCGGCATGCTCGGGCTCGTCACGGTGTACGACGTCCTGGCCGTCGCCCTCGGTGCCGTCGTCCTTTCCTGGCCGGTGCTGCGGGTCCAGCGGTGGGTGTTCGCCGGGTCGCGGGCCCGCCTCGGCCTTGTCGTGCCTCGTGGCGGGAGCGCTTCCTCGTGACGTGGTGGCGCTCGGCGCGTCAGCCCCGCCCCAGGCGTCGGGCGGCGCGCTGGGGGGGCTCGCCTGCCCGTCCGTCGGCGACCTTCGGCCCGGTCCCGCCACGCCCCGTGTCCCCCCGGCGCAAGCCGCTCAACAAGCCGGCGCGTGAAGGGCAGCGCAAGGCCCGTGAGGGCGCGCGCGCCAGCGTCCGGCTGTCGGTCGTCGCCGCCGTCGTCGTCGTGCTGTTCGCGACGCTCCTCGTCCGGCTGTGGTCGCTGCAGGTCCTTCAGGGGCACCGGCTGAACACCACGGCCCTGCAGACGACGACGCGGCCGATCGACACGCCCGCGCCCCGTGGGGAGATCGTCGCCAGGGGCGGGCAGGCGCTCGCCAAGGACACCTTCGAGTGGGTCGTGACGCTCGCGACGACGCCTGGGCCGAACGGGGCCCGGATCGCCGACCCGGCCGTGAAGCGCCGCCTCGTCGCCCTCATCTCCGGGCTCACCGTGAAAGAGATCGATGCCGACCTGGCGAGCAACCAATTCAGCCCGTACCAGCCGGTGCCGGTCGCCTTCGACGTCCCGGCCCCGGTGGTCCTGTACATCGCCGAGCACCAGTCGCAGTTCCCCGGGGTGAAGGTGCAGCACGAGTCGGTGCGCGACTACACGTACGGGGGCCTCGCCACCCAGACGCTCGGCTACGTGCGCCTGATCACCGCCCCCGAGCTCGCGAGGTTGGCCCGCGACGGATATGACGAGAGCGAGATCGTCGGACAGTCCGGGCTCGAGCAGCAGTACGAGCTCTACCTGCAGGGCAAGCCCGGTGTCGTGACCGAGGCGGTCGACCCCACCGGCAAGGTCGTGCGGACGGTGTCGACCAAGCCCTCCAGACCGGGGGACTCGCTCGAGCTGAACATCGATCTCGGCCTGGAAAGGGCCGTCAGCTCGGCGCTCGCCAATGAGATCGCCGCCGTGCGCGCGACCGGCAAGCCCGCACCCCTCGGCGCCGCCGTCGTGCTCGACCCGCGCGACGGCCAGGTCCTCGCGATGGCGTCCTACCCGAGCTACGACGACAACTGGTGGATCACCGGGATGACGGACGCCCGCTACTCGTACCTCAAGTCGACGACCGGGTACCCGCTCAACAACTGGGCCGTGCAGGGCTTCCAGCCGCCGGGCTCGACCTTCAAGCTCGTGACGGCGACGGCGGCCCTCAACACCGGGCTCATCACGCCGTACACGATCATCGACGACACCGGCTCGTACCCGCTACCGGGAGGCGCCCCCCTGCACGACGCCGACAACGTGCCGCTCGGCCCGATCAACGTCGTGACGGCGCTCACCCGCTCGAGCGACTTCTTCTTCTACACGCTCGGCGGGCAGTTCTGGGCGGACCGTGCCCGATACGGGTTGACGCCGATCCAGAATGAGGCCCACCTCTACGGCCTCGGGGTCCCGAGCCGAGTCGACCTGCCCTCCGACGAGGTGCAGAACGGCTGGGTCGACAGCCCGCAGACCCGCAAACTCCTCCACGAGCAGGCGCCGAAGGTCTACGCCGACACCTGGTACCTCGGCGACAACGTCGAGATGGCCTTCGGCCAGGGCGAGACCGTCGTCACGCCGATCCAACTCGCGACGGCGTACGCGACGTTCGCCAACGGTGGCACCCGCTACGCCCCCGAGCTCACCGCCGCCGTGCTCTCGCCGTCGGGCCGGGTCGTGAAGCGCTTCGCGCCCCGCGCGCTCAGCCACGTCACGATGTCGGCGGTCACTCGCCAGACGATCCTCGACGGGCTCGAGGGCGCCGTACAGAACCCGCTCGGCACCGCCTACGCGGACTTCGTCGGTTTCAACTTTGCGAAGTGGAATATCGCCGGCAAGACCGGGACGGCGACGGTGACGGTGAGCGACGTCATCCAGCCGACCTCGTGGTTCGTCTCGTTCGGGGGGCCGCGCGGAGCTGCTCCGCGCTACGTCGTCTGCGTCGAGATCAACCAGGCGGGCTTCGGCGCTTCGGCGGCGGCGCCGGTCGCCCGTCAGATCTACAACTACCTCTACACGCACGGGGTCAGCCGCCTGGCTGCGCCCTGAGGGCCACGGCGCATGTTCATCTGATTGCAACGCCTCCGGGCCGAGGAACGGGGGGACCCGGGGTTAGACTGCGATACGGATGATTACGCCGCAACCAGGAAGAACGCGTCTTGGAGCGCGACGCGCGCCGGCCGAGGCCGTGCCCGTCACCCGTTGTGCGCCCGGAGCTGGGGGGCCCCGCCGCGCGCAAGCAATCGCCGCCCCGCTGGTGGGAGTTCGGGTACCCGCCCGCCAAAGCGGCCCGCAATTTCGATCTGGCCCCACCGTCGCGAGGCGCGGCGACACGCCTGCCGGCGCCCGCGCGGTGGTTCCCGCGCACCCCTGCGGTGCGCGTCCTAGAAGGGACCTCTCTCATGTCCGACCCGACCACCGGCGCCATCGACGCCGGGGAGCCGCGACGCGCGCCTCGTCCGGTGACGTCCGGCGCGGCCCTAGACGCTCCGCGGGTGGCCCTCAGGTCTGAGGCGCCGCCCAAGCCGAAGATCGGTGACAGCCGGCCGGCCCCGCCGGTCCGTGTGGCGCGCGCCCCGGCCAACGGGGCGGCACCGGACAGCCCGCCGAAGCCCCGCCGTCGCCGGCGCGGTGGCCGCGGGCGAGGCGGGCGCTCCCGTGCCGTGGCGAAGCCCGCCGAGACGACCGGCGAAGCCGCCGCCCCGCCGGTGACGAGCCGCCCGGCCCGTGCCGCGGGCAGCCCCAGCCGCAGGGCGCGACCGTCCGTGCGTGCCGAGGATGAGCCGTCCGACGAGCCGGAGACGGGCGACGAGTCCGCCCTCGCCACCCCGGGACGGCGCCGGGGCCGGGAGCGCAAGGGGCGGCCGGTCGGGCGCTACCTAATGTGCGTCCACGTCGGCCCGGACGATACCCAGATCGCCGTGCTCGAAGGTCGCTCGCTCATCGAGCACCACGTCGCCCGGGCCCTCGACGACGCCAACCAGATCGACGGCAACATTTACCGCGGCCGGGTGAAGAACGTGCTGCCCGGGATGGAGGCGGCCTTCGTCGACATCGGTACGCCCAAGAACGCCGTCCTGTACTGGGGAGACGTGCAGGCCGAGCGCGAAGAGGGGATCGACCGCGACCCGGGCACGACCCGGATCGAGCACCTGCTGCGTCCCGGCCAGACGATCATCTGCCAGGTCACGAAGAACCCGATCGGGGTGAAGGGCGCCCGCCTCAACCAGGAAGTCTCGCTGCCGGGCCGCTTCGTCGTCCTCGTCCCGGAGTCGAATGCCTCGGGCATCTCGAAGCGGCTCGACGACCGCGAGCGCAAGCGCCTGCGCCGGGTGCTCGATGGGATCCGGCCCGAGGGTCACGGGATCATCGTCCGCACGGCCGCCGAGGGCGCCAACGCCGACGAGCTGCGGCGGGACATCGCGCAGCTCGTGAAGAAATGGGACGAGATCGACGCGAAGGCGCGCCGAGTCTCGGCGCCGGCGCTTCTCTACTCCGAGCCGCACCTCGCGCTGCGCGTCATCCGCGAGGAGTTCACCGAGGAGTACCGCGGCGTCATCATCGACGACCGGGCGCTCTACGAGCTTGTCCGCTCCTACGTCGCCGAGATCGACCCGTCGCTCGCCGACCGCGTCGAGTACTACGACCCCGAAATCGAGGACCTGCCGCTGTTCGAGCGGCAGCACATCCACGAGCAGTTGCACAAGGCGCTCAACCACAAGGTCTGGCTCCCCTCAGGGGGGTCGCTCATCATCGAGCGCACCGAGGCATTGACGGTGATCGACGTCAACACCGGCAAGAACGTCGGCTCGTCGAGCCTCGAGGAGACCGTCTTCCGCAACAATGTCGAGGCGGCCGAGGAGATCGCCCGCCAGCTGCGGCTGCGGGACATCGGCGGGATCATCGTCATTGACTTCATCGATATGGAGCTGAAGCCGAACCGCCAGGAGGTCGCGGCGACGCTGCGCGCCGCTCTCGCGCGCGACAAGACCCCGACGCAGGTGTTCGAGATCTCCGAGCTCGGCCTCGTCGAGATGACCCGGAAGCGGGTCGGCGAGGGGCTCCTCGAGGCGCTCAGCGAGACGTGCCCGATGTGCCACGGACGAGGAATCATCTTCAACGAGGACGAGGACTGAGTCGGGACCCGGCCCGGTCGTGAACCGCCGGGACCTGGGTCGTCCGGGCCACCCCGGCCCCCTTGCTACGATGGCGGCCTCATGTACGCAGTGATCGCCTCTGGCGGCAAACAGGAACGCGTCGAGGTCGGCTCGCGCGTCGAGGTCGAACTGCTTGGCGCGGCCACAGACGAGGAGGTCTCGTTCTCGCCGGTCCTCGTCGTCGACGACGGTCGGGTCGTTGCCGGACGCGACTCCCTCAAGGGGTCGCGGGTCGCGGGAAGGGTCGTCGGTGAGGCCAAGGGCCCGAAGATCACCGGCTTCACCTACCAGCCCAAGGCCCGGGGCCGCCGGCGCTTCGGCCACCGCCAGCACTACTCGGTGGTCGAGATCACTGCGATCGAGGCCGGATCCAAGCCGGCCGGTAGGACGAGAAGCCCGCAGGAGGCCTGAGTGTCCAAGACCAAAGGTGGCGGGTCGACCCGCAACGGCCGGGATTCCAACGCCCAGCGGCTCGGCGTGAAGGCCTCCGACGGCATGGTCGTTGCCTCCGGGGCGATCATTGTGCGCCAGCGGGGCACGCATTTCCACCCGGGTCTGAACGTCGCCCGCGGCGGGGACGACACGCTTTTCGCCGTGGCGAACGGTACGGTGCGCTTCGCCGAACGGCGCGGTCGGCGTCTCGTCGACGTCGTCGCCGGCGAGGCGTGATCGGCACCTCGTAGCGGTCCGCCCCGACCCGTGGTGCCGCCGGTCACGTGCCGGGGAGCGTCCCGGAGAAAGGCACCGACATGGCCGGCTTCGTCGACGAGGCCCAGGTCCACGTGAGAGCCGGTGACGGCGGCGCGGGGGCTGTGTCGTTCCGTCATGAGGCCCACGTCGCCCGCGGCGGGCCTGACGGTGGCGACGGCGGCCGCGGTGGCGATGTCTTCCTCGAGGCCACGGCGTCACTCGCCTCGCTCCTCGCCTTCCGGGACCACCCGCACCGGCGCGCCGAGAGCGGCTCCCACGGCGGCGGTGGCCGTCGCCACGGCCGGGCCGGGCGGGACCTTGTCGTGCCCGTCCCCGTCGGGACGGTCGTGAAACGCGCGGGCGGCGAGGTCTTCGCCGATCTCAGCAACCCGGGCGACCGCCTGCGGGCCGCCGAGGGCGGCCGCGGTGGCGCCGGCAACGCGCGGTTCCTGACGAACAGGCTGCGTGCGCCGGCCTTCGGCGAGCAGGGCGAGCTCGGCGAGGAGCGCTGGCTCGACCTCGAGTTGAAGCTCGTGGCCGACGTCGCCGTCGTCGGCTTCCCGAACTGCGGCAAGTCGACCCTCATCGCCCGGATCTCCGCCGCCAAGCCGAAGATCGCCGCCTACCCCTTCACGACCCTCGAGCCGCACCTCGGCGTGGTTCACCTCTCGGGGCGGGGTGACGGCGACGCCGGCGCGACGGAGTTCGTCATTGCCGACGTTCCCGGCCTCGTGGAGGGGGCGAGCGAGGGGCGGGGCCTCGGCCACCGCTTCCTTCGCCACGTCGAGCGGGCGCGCGTCCTCGTCGTCATGATCGACCTCGCCCCGGACGAGGGGCGCCCCCCGACCCGGCAGGCCGCCTCGCTGTTCGACGAGCTCGGCCGGTTCAGCCCGGAGCTTGTCGCCCGGCCCCGGGTTGTCGTCGGCTCGCGGGCCGACCTGGCCCCGGCCGGCTCCCGGCCGGACCCCGCCGACTACGGCGGTGAGCTCGAGATCTCCTCGGCGACCGGCGAGGGCGTCGCCACGCTCGTCGCCCAGCTCGGTGCCCTCGTCGGCGCCGCCCGCCGCGGGGCCCTCATCCCCGCCGCGACACCGGTTGTCCACCGGCCGGCGGCCGAGGGGGTCGTCGTCGAGCGCCACGGCCATGGCTTCGTCGTCGCAGGGCGGGCCGCCGAGCGGGCGGTCGGTCTGTCGGACCTCACGGACCCCGACGCCATGGCGCTCGTCCAGCGCCGCCTCAAGCGGCTCGGGGTCGACCGGGCGCTCGCCCGCGCCGGCGCGCGACCTGGCGACGACGTGCGGATCGGCCGGCTCTCGTTCACCTACAGCGAGGACACGTGATGCGACGGCAACCGTTCGCGCTCAGGGGCGCGCCACCGCGCGGCGACGGGGGCCCCGGGTGACCGTCGTCGTGAAGATCGGGTCGTCCTCGGTGACGGGTGCCGACGGCCTCGTCGACGCGGCCGCCGTCGCCAAGCTCGCCGCCGAGATCGGCGAGCTGTGGCGGGCGGGCCAGCCTGTCGTCGTCGTCACCTCGGGCGCCGTCACGGCCGGCGTCGCCGCGACCGGGCCGGCGGGGGGGCGGCCGACGGACACGACGACCCTGCAGGCGCTCTCGACGATCGGCCAGCACCGCCTGATGCGCGTCTACGACGAGGCACTCGCCGCCGAGGGGCTCTTCGCCGCCCAGGTGCTGCTGTCACTGCCGGATTTCGGCGCCCGCCGCCAGTACCTCCACGCCCGGGAGACGATCGGCCGGCTGATCGAACTCGGCGCGGTGCCGGTCATCAACGAGAACGATGCCGTCGCCGACGACGAGATCCGCTTCGGCGACAACGACCGTCTCGCCGCTCTTGTCGCCAACCTCGTCGCGGCGGAGTGCCTCGTCCTGCTCACCGACACCGAGGGGCTCTTCGACGCCGATCCGCGGCGCTGCGCCGATGCGACGCTCGTCGAGCAGGTCGTCGCCGTCGACGCCGCATTCGACGCCGTCGCCGGCGGCCCCGGCTCGGCGTCCGGCAGCGGGGGCATGGCCTCGAAGCTCGCCGCCGGCCGGATGGCGGCGTGGTGCGGGGTGCGCGCCGTGATCGCCGCGGCGAGCCGCCCGGGTGTCGTCGTCGACGCCGTGCGCCGCGTTTCCGGGGTCGGCACGACGATCCTCCCCCGCGCGGAGCGGCTCCCGGCCCGCAAGGCGTGGATCGCGTTTGCCCTCCCGGCCACGGGGCGGGTCATCGTCGACGAGGGCTGCCGCCGCGCCCTCCTCGAGCGGGAGGCGAGCCTTCTGCCGGCGGGCGTCGTGGAGATCGCGGCGCCGTTCGGGCGCGACGATCCGATCGAGATCGCCGCGGCGGATGGCTCGGTCGTCGCCAAGGGGATCACCCGCCTGCCCTCGGACCGGGCCGCAGAGTGGCTGGGCAGGCGCTCCGCGGACCTCCCCGCTGACCTCGCGGGCGAGCTCGTCCACCGTGACGACCTCGTCGTGCTCTCCGGCGCTTCGGCCCTTCCTCGCCGTCCCCGCTCGCCGGGCGGCACCCGGCCCCGGTAGCGTGGACCATGGCCAGCGAATCACTCGCGGAGCTCGGCCGGCGCGCCAAGGCGGCGTCCCGGGTCCTCGCCAAGTCGACGACCGGCCAGAAAGACGACGCCCTCGGGTTCGCCGCGGAGGCGCTCGGTGCCTCCGCCGACGAGATCCTGGCGGCGAACGCCGCCGACGTCTCCCGGGCGGAGGGCGCCGGCGCGACGCCGTCGGTCGTCGACCGGCTCCGCCTGAATGGCGGCCGCCTCGCGCAGATGGGGGAGGGCCTGGCGGCCGTCGCCGCCCTCGCCGACCCGGTCGGCGAGGTGGTCGAGGGCTGGGTGCGCCCGAACGGGCTCATTGTCCGGCGGGTACGCGTCCCGCTCGGGGTCGTCGGCATCGTCTACGAGAACCGCCCGAACGTCACCTCGGACGCGGCGGGGTTGTGTCTGAAAAGCGGGAACGCGGTCCTCTTGCGCGGCTCGGAGGGCGCGATCGGGTCCAACGTCGCGATCGCGTCGGCGCTGCGCCGCGGCGTGGTGAAGGCGGGCCTGCCGGCCGACGCCGTGGTGCTCGTCGAGGACACCCGGCACGAGACGGTCGCCGAGTTCGTGCGGCTGCGCGGCGTGATCGACTGCCTCGTCCCCCGGGGCGGGCCGGCGCTCGTCGCGCTCGTCGTCGAGCAGGCGACGGTTCCCTACGTCGTCGACGGCGACGGGAACTGCCATGTCTACGTCGACGCTGACGCCGACCTCGACGTGGCCGAGCGGATCGTCGTCAACGCCAAGACCCAGCGGCCCAGCGTCTGCAACGCGGTCGAGACCCTGCTCGTCCACCGGTCGATCGCGTCCGTGGCCCTGCCGCGGCTCGCCGCCGCCCTCGCGGGCGTCGAGCTCGTCGGCGACGACGCGAGCCGCGCCATCCTCCCCGGGATCGGCGCCGCCACGGAGACGGACTACGCGACGGAGTTCCTCTCTTTGCGTCTCGCCGTCGCCGTGGTTGACGACCTCGACGGCGCCATCGACCACATCGCCCGGTACTCGACGGGGCACTCCGAGGCGATCGTGACGCGCGACTACCTTGCCGCCCGGCGATTCGTGGCCGAGGTCGACGCCGCCGCCGTGCTCGTCAACGCCTCGACCCGTTTCGTCGACGGCGGCGAGCTCGGGCTGGGCGCCGAGATCGGGATCTCGACGCAGAAGCTGCACGCCCGGGGCCCGATGGGGCTGCGCGAGCTCACCTCGGTGAAGTTCGTGATCGAAGGCGACGGGCAGATCCGCACCTAGCGCGGTCCAGCCTTCACCCGTCCGGGCGGGGTGGTGCCGAGCCAGTAACGTGCCGAACGTGAGCGAACAGGCGGCATCCGCGGGCCCGGCGGCGTCCTCCGCCGCCATCGCTGTCGGGACGCGGCTGGCCATCATCCGCCACGGCGAGGCGTTCGCCAACGTCGACGGGGTGATCGGCGGGCACAAGGGCTGCCGCGGGCTCACCCCCCGCGGCGTCGCCCAGGCCGAGGCGCTCGCCGCCCGGCTGACCCGCACCGGCGAGCTCGCCGGCGCGAAGGCGGTGTGGACGAGCGTGCTGCCCCGCGCCATCGAGACGGCGGCCGTCCTTGCCCCCGCCCTCGGCGTCACCGAGTTCGGCCGGAACTGTGCGTTCTGCGAGCGCCACCCGGGGGAGGCCGACGGGATGACCTGGGCCGACTACGAGGAGCACTACCAGCGCCGCGGCCTGCCGGGCGACGATCCGGAGTTCCCGACCTCGCCGGGCGGCGAGAGCTGGATCGACTTCCTCGACCGGGCGGCCGCCGCCCTGGCCGACGTCGCGGCCGCCAACCCGGGGGGCCTCGTCGTCATCGTGGCGCACGGCGGGGTCGTCGACTCCTCGATGATCCGTTTTCTCGGGCTCGCCGAGCACGGCAACGTCGTCCGGCTCCACCCGGCCAACACCTCGATCACCGAGTGGCACCACACCGGCTCGCGCTGGCGGCTGGTGCGCTACAACGACGCCGCCCACCTCGGCGGGAGGCCCGAGATCCGCTCGACGGAGCCGGACTGGGTCGGCGTCGAGTCACCGGAGTGGGCGGCGACGAATCAGCAGGCGTAGTCCGGGTCGATGCCGTAGGGCGAGGCGAGGTTGCCCGGCGTCTCTTGGAGGAGCACGGGAACGCCGCCGGCGAAGATCTCGTTGTACCGGCTGAAGCCGTTGTAGGAGGCGGTCCCGGCACACCAGGCGGCGAGGACCGACGGGTTCGACAGGCTCTGCTCCGAGTACGGCGGGTTCGTGCGGGGGACCCCGGCGACCCAGAGGGGCACTCTCGGCCCGGAGGGCACGAGGTCGCCGGCGATGACTGGGTACTGGACGCTCGTCGAGTACAGGCCGACCTGGAGGCCCGCCTGCTCGAGGGCGCCGAGGGCGCCTTCGATCGTCGCGTCGTTGAGAGCGGTCGAGTCCGACCAGTAGTAGCCCCGCCCGAGGTCCGAGTGCGCCGTGGGCGAGAGCGAGGCGCCCTCGATGTCGAGCCACCACAGGCCGGCGTGCACGCCCTGGCCGGTCGCGTAGGCGAGCGCCTGGTCGGCGCCGTTGAACCCGTAGTTGTACGCCCGGCACTTCGCCGCCGCGGCGCCGGCGAGGGTGGCGCAGCTCCCCATCGGCCCGTCCGCCGACTGGGCGTTCGCCCCCGGCGTGAGGCCGGGGGAGTTGACGAACAGGTAGAGCGAGTACGGCGCGCCCGATGAACCGGCCGCTTCCGTCGCCCAGGCCGCTTCGGCTGCGAGGCACAGGTTGTTATGGCCGTCGAGCCAGCCCGCCACCTGGAGTACCGAGACCGCCGAGGAGGTGGGCAGGCCGTTCTCGACGGAGGTCGAGCCGGGCAGGGCGCACTGGAACTGCGAAATGTCGTAGCCGAAGACGTCGTGGGGGAGGGTGACGAGGCCGGGCGTGGCGACGTAGTCGCGCATCATCCCGGTGGCCCGGACCGTGCCGCGCAGTGGCCGGTGGGCGAGCGACCCGACGAAACGGGCGTCGCCGAAGTTGAAGATCCTCCCGTTGGCGGTCGTGAGCCAGTAGCCGCCGCCATCTGCGCTGGCGACGATCGAGACGACGGGGGCGTCGAGGGCGCGTGGGGTGTGCGAGGTGAAGGCCATCGCATCGCCGAAGTGGTGGACGGTGCCGTCCGAGGTGACGATCCAGTAGCCGAGCCCGTCGGCGGTCGGGGCGATGCCGACGGCGGAGTCGTCGAGCGTCGTCGCCCGCACCGACCCGAGCCTCCGCGCGTCGCCGTAGTTGTAGACCGTGCCGTCGGCGGCGAGGAGCCAGTAGCCGGCGTCGTCCGGTGGCGCGGCGATGGCGACGACCCGGGACGTGAGTGCGGCGTGCACGGGGGAGCCGCAGTAGGCGGCGCTGCCGTAGTTGTAGACGGCGCCGTTCGCCGCCACGAGCCAGTAGCCCGTCCCGATCGGCGCGGCGGCGATGGCGACGATCGGCTGGTGGTGGTCGCGGTGGACCGGCGAGCCGAGGAACGGCGCCCCTCCGAATGGAAAGACGTTGCCCTTCGCCGTGGCCAGCCAGTAGCCGGTCAGGCTGGCGGGCACCGCGCCGCCGACGAAGGCGACCTTGAGGTGGTGGTGGGCCTCCGAGCCGTAGAACCTCGCCCCCCCGAAGGGAGTGACCCCCCCGTTCGACTTGACGACGTAGTAGGCGGGCCTGGCGGCCTTCGTCGTCGGCGACGTGGTGGTCGGCGGCGGCGTGGTGGTCGGCGGCGGCGTGGTTGTCGTCGGCGGGGTGGTTGTCGTCGTCGGCGTGGTCGTCGTCGGCGCCGTCGTCGTCGTGGTGGTGGGCGACGACGACGCGGGGTTGGTCGTCGTGGTCGTCGTGGTGGTCGTGGTGGTCGTCGCCGTCGTGGTCGTCGTGGTCGTCGCCAGTCGGGGGACGCACGTCCTCGCCCCCGGCGAGGTGGCTCCAGCTTCCGGTCGGCTCGCTGCGCCGAGCACCGTGAGCGCCACCACCGCCAGGCCGGCGCTCAGGAGCGCGCGGGCGGTCCTCCGGGCGTGCATCAGTCCGCCAGCAGCTCCGCGACGCGAAAGGCGAGGTCGAGCGCCTGCCGGCCGTTGAGGCGCGGGTCGCAGGTCGTCGTGTAGCGCAGGGAGAGGTGCTCCTCGAGGATGTCCTCCGCCCCGCCGAGGCATTCGGTGACGGCGTCTCCGGTGAGCTCGACGTGGACGCCGCCCGGCCAGGTGCCCTCCCGCCTGTGCACGGCGAAGAATCCCCTGATCTCTCCGAGGACGTCGTCGAAGCGCCGGGTCTTGCGGCCGTTGTCGGAGACGAACGTGTTGCCGTGCATCGGGTCGCACTCCCAGACGACGGGGTGACCGGCCCGGGTGACGGCGCGTACGAGGGGCGGCAGCAGGGTCGTCACCTCGTTGACGCCCAGCCGGGTGATGAGGGTCAGCCTCCCCGGCGCCCGGGCGGGGTCGAGGGCGGCGCAGAGGGCGACTGCCTCGTCCGGCGTCGTCGACGGTCCGAGCTTCACGCCGATCGGGTTGTGGACCCCGCGCAGGAACTCGATGTGGGCGCCGTCGAGCTGGCGGGTGCGATCGCCCACCCAGAGCATGTGCCCCGAACCGTCGTAGTAGTCGCCGGTCAGCTGGTCGCGTTGGGTGAGCGACTGTTCGTAGTCGAGCAGCAGCGCCTCATGGCTCGTGTACAGGTCGACCTGCTGGGTGGGCGCGTCCGACTCGAGGTTCACGCCGCAGGCACCGAGGAAGCGCAGGGCGCGGTCGATGGCCTCGGCGGTCTCCTCGTATCGGCGGCCCTCGCGGCTGGTGGCGACGAACTCCTGGTTCCAGGCGTGCACCTGGCCAAGGGCGGCGAAGCCGCCCTTCGTGAAGGTGCGCACGAGGTTGAGCGTGGCGGCCGAGTACCGGTAGGCCTCGATCATCCGGAACGGGTTGGCTCGGCGGGCAGCGAGGTTCGGCGCGTCGTCGTGCACGATGTGGCCCCGGAACGAGGGAATCTCACCGTCGCCGCAGCGTTCGGTCGGTGACGAGCGGGGCTTGGCGAACTGGCCTGCGATCCGCCCGATCTTCACGACCGGGACTCCGGCGCCGTAGGTGAGCACCACCGCCATCTGCAGGATCACCTTCAACTTGTCGCGGATGGCATCGGTATCGAGCTCGCTGAAGGACTCGGCGCAGTCGCCCGCCTGCAGGACGAAGGCCCGGCGGTCGGCGACGCGGCCGAGCGACTCGATGAGCCGGCGGGTCTCACCGGCGAAGACGAGCGGCGGGAATTCCCGCAGCTCGGCGAGGGCGCGGGCCAGCTCGGCGGGGTCGGGCCACTCGGGCCCTTGCTCAGCGGGACGCGCCCGCCAGGAGCCGGGGTCCCACGCCGACGCGTCCTCGACGGCGCGGGAATGCGTCACTCCCGGATCAGGGGCGAGCTGACGCATGCCCCCAGCGTAGGCAACCCGGGCCACCGTCCGGTTCTTGACGCATCGGTGCTGGGTACGCCGCTGCGCCTACGCTGGCCCGCGCGACGGTCGGGGCCGGTCGGGACGGATTCCCTGCTCCGGGGTCCAACGGCCGTGGCGGAGGGGTCCATGCGTCTCGGTGTCTTCGGTGGCACGTTCGACCCGATCCACGTCGGGCACCTCGTCGCGGCCGTGAACGCCCGCCACACTCTCCGGCTCGACCGGGTGCTTTTCGTCGTGGCGAACGAACCGTGGCAGAAGGTCGGCGACCGTCCCGTATCTCCCCCCGAGGAGCGGTTGGCGCTCGTCGACGCCGCCCTCGGCGACGTGGACGGGCTCGAGGCGTCGCGCCTCGAGATCGACCGGGGTGGCCCCTCCTACACGATCGACACGGTCGACGAGCTACGACGGCGCGACCCAGCGGGGGAGCTCTTCCTCATCGTCGGTGCCGACGTCGTGGCGGGACTCGGCACCTGGGATCGGCTCGACGACGTGCGGCGCCAGGTGACGCTGGTTGTTGTCAACCGGCCCGGCTCGACGCCGGTGCTCCCGGGACCGGAGGGACCACTCGTCGGCTGGCACGCCGTGGCGATCGAGATCCCGGCGCTCGAAATCTCGAGCACGGACCTGCGCGAACGGGCCGCCGCGGGGCGCCCGCTCGACTACCTCATCCCCGAGGGCGCGGTCCGCATGATCCGAGAACGCGGGATGTACGCTCGCGACAGATGACGAGCCGCCTGAGCCTTCGACCCGAGTTCTGTTGGGTCGCGGCGGCCCGAAGGCCCGTGGCCCTGGGCGGCTGCCCTCGTTGACGTTGCCGGCCGCGCTCGTCGCCGCCCGCGCGGCGTCGGCGAAGACCCTGGAAACGACCGTGGTACTGGACGTCGGCGACCTCATCGGTATCACCGACTACTTCATCATCACCGCCGGGCGCAACGAGCGGCAGGTCCGTTCCATTGTCGACGAGGTCTTCCGCTGCGTGCGCGAGCAGGCCGGGCTCACGGTCAGATCGGTGGAGGGTCTCGAGGGCTCGCAGTGGGTGCTCCTCGACTACGGGGACTTCGTCGTCCACGTCTTCGACACCGGGGCTCGTTCGGTCTACTCCCTGGAACGGCTGTGGGCCGACGCGCCCCGGGTCGACCTCGACGAGGCCGTGGCCGGCGGGATCACCGGGAGCTGAGCCGGACTCAGGGTTTCGTCGGCGGTGCGATCGCCCGGTAGTCCTCGCGGGTGACGGGGCGCTTGTTCAGCACGACGCCGTCGGGCAGGTAGGCGGTCCTTACGCCGCCAAGCAGGAGGTTGACGGCGCCCACCTGGTGGAATTGGGTGAGCGTGTAGACGATCTGAGCGTCAGCCTCGAACAGCTCGCTTGTGTCGAGGTTCTCGAAGGTCAAGTCGAGGTCGACCGAGGCGACGTGGTGCTTCAACGTGCCGATGAGGGTCACCGTGGCCGCCGGGGAAACGCTGAGCGCCGTCGAAATGCCGAGCCCGAACTCCACGCTCGAGGGTCCCGCGTCGAGCCAGTTCAGCGCCAGCTGGAGTGTCCGGTCGAGCGAGAGCCTGCCCCGGGGCAGGTGGCGCACCGAGGCGATGACGTAGCCGTTCGTGAGGAAGTAGACGTCGATCGCCCGCCCGGGGTGCGTCGACGTCGGCAGCGTCGTCGGCGACGCGAACTGGTTCGCCGGCACCTTGAAGGGCTGCGCCGACGTCTGCAACGCGATGCCGCAGCCCGAAAGAGCCAGGGCCAGGGCGGCCGCGCCGACCCAACGGGCCCCGTGCCGGCGCCGGCTCACCGACCGCTCCCCTCGGTCGCCGTGCCGGAACCGTCGCCGGCCTCGCCGTCGCCGGTTTCCGGCCGGGCGAGCGGCAGCTCGACGACGAAGCTCGCCCCCCCGGTCGGTGAGTCGGTGACCCAGACCCGCCCGCCGTGGAGACGGATGTGTTCCTGCACGAGGGCGAGCCCGAGGCCCGTGCCAACGCCCGCTCCACGGCTGCCGGCGCCGCCGGCGCCGCGTGCGAACCGCTCGAAGATTCGGTCGCGGTCCGCCGGGGGGATCCCCGGCCCCGAGTCGTCGACGCGCACGCGCACGATCTGATCACGCGTCTCGACGGTGACCTGAGTCACCCCGCCGGCGTAGCGGTCGGCGTTCTCGATCAGATTCCCGAAGACGCGCCCGATCCGGCGCTTGTCGACGAGGATCTCGCGGTGGTCGTCGGCCGGGTCGATCGTGACCGTCACCGGGGCGTGCCCGGCGGGGGCGAAGGCGTGCCGGACGAGATCGCCGATCTCGACCGGCTCGGCCGTGAACTCGGCTGATCGCGCGTCGAACTGGGAAATCTCGAGCAGGTCGCGCACCATGCGCTGGAAGCGGCGTACCTCGGTGCCCAGCAGGTCGAGGGCGCGCTGGGCGCGTTCGGGGAGTTCGTCCCGGCGCGACTCCATGACCGAGAGGGAGGTCGCCAGCGTCGTGAGCGGCGAGCGGAGCTCGTGGCTGACGTCGGACGTGAAACGGGCGTCCCGCTCGATCCGCTGCTCGAGCCGGTCGGCCATCCGGTTGAACGACGACGTCAGCGCGGAAAGGTCGCGCGGTTCGCCGGTCTCGAGCCGGGTGTCGAACATCCCGCTCGCGATCGCCGACGCCGCCTCGGAGACCTCGTGCAGCGGGCGCAGCGTGCGCCCGGCCGCCCAGCTGCCGAGGGCGGCGCCGAGGATCGTCGTGACGACCGCGGCGGCGACGAGGGAGGCCAGCAGCACGTGGAGGGTGGCGGTCGCCTGGCTGAGACTGAACACCCCGAAGTAGTAGGCGCCGAGCGGCAGGGCGATCCCGACGGCGAGATGCGGCGTGCCGCGGAACGAGAACATCTGCTCGGCCGACGTCCCCCGCAGCGTCGCGGCGCGCAGCGAGGACGGCAGGTCGGCCTCGGAGAAGGTCGCGGGCGACGAGGCGATCCAGGCGTCGAGGGAGGCGACGTAGATGATCGAGTACGTCGTCGACGAGCGGAGCGCGTCGGAGAGCCCGACCAGGTTGTCGACGAGGATCGTCGGGTCGCGGGCGTAGGCGCTCTCCTGGAGCGAGGTCGCGTTGGCGAGCGCCTGGAGCTCGAAGGAGTGCTCGTCCTGGGCGACGATCGACGAGCTCGTCGTGAAGTACGTGATCGACGTGATGAGCAGCGAGAGCACGAGGGCGCCGAGGGCGAACACAGCGGCGATGCGGGCGCGCAGCCCGAAGCGCCCGAACCGCCCCCGTTCGGGGTGCGCGTCGCGGCGGCCGATCAGTCGGCGGAACCATCCCTTGTCGGGCATCTAGGGGGCGAGCTTGTAGCCCAGCCCGCGTACGGTTAGCACGTAACGGGGATTGGCGGGATCCGGCTCGACCTTCGTGCGGAGGCGCCGCACGTGGACGTCGACGAGGCGGCCGTCGCCGAAGTAGTCGTAGCTCCAGACCCGCTCCAGGAGCTGCTCGCGCGAGAGCACCTTGCCGTGGTTGGCGGCGAGCTCGCACAAGAGGAGGAACTCGGTGCGGGTGAGGTGGACCTCCTCGCCGGCGAGCCGGACGACACCCGCCTCCGGCATGATCTCGAGGTCGCCGAAGGCGAGGGTCGACGGGCCCCCCTCGGTCGATCGTGCCCGGCGGAGCAGGGCGCGGATTCGCGCCGCCAGCTCCTTGGGCTCGAACGGCTTCGTCACGTAGTCATCGGCGCCCGCCTCGAGCCCGGCGACGACGTCGTGAGTGTCCGTCCTCGCCGTCACCATGATGATCGGCACGGCGCTCTGGCGGCGGACCTCCCGACAACACTCGAAGCCGTCCATGCCGGGCAGCATGATGTCGATGATGACGAGGTCCAGCGGCTCGGAACCGAGGGACTGGGCGAAGCGCTCGAGGGCCTCCTCGCCGCTCCCCGCCTCGACGACCTCGTAGCCCTCGTCCTCGAGGGCGAGCCCCGTCGAGGCCCGGATCCGCTCGTCGTCCTCGACGATGAGGATGCGACTCACCATGCCTCATCTTGTCTCATCTGGCGCCGGCGCGTTCCCCGGGGGCGCCGAGGGTGCTCGCTACGCTTGCATCGTGGGCTGGGAGTTCGACGCGTTCGTCCAGGCTCTGGGGGCGTCGGCTCCGGCGACTCGGCGCGCCTACCGCTCCGACCTCGACTCCTTTGCCGAATGGGCCGGGCGAGCCGACGTCAAGGGCCCCTCCGAGGTCGACCGGCTGATGCTCCGCCGGTACCTCGCCTACCTCGCGACGCGCCGCTACGGGCGCCGGTCGATCGCCCGCAAGGCGGCAGCCCTGCGACGCTACTTCGACTTCGCCAAGCGCCGGGGGCTCATCGCCGAAGACCCGTCGCGCCGGCTGACGGCGCCGTCGGGTGGGGGCCGGCTGCCCCGCGTACTCTCGTCGGGCGAGCTCGCAACCCTGCTCGAGCCCGACATCCCGGCCGAGCCCGGCGGGGACGCCCGCGGCCTGGCGACTCGGTTGCGCGACGACGCCGTCCTCGAGCTCCTTTACGGCTCGGGTCTGCGCGTCAGCGAGTGCTGCGGACTCGACACCGTTGGCCTCGACCTCGTCGGCCTTGCGGTGACGGTCTGGGGCAAGGGCGGCAAGCAGCGGCGGGTACCGATGAGCGAGCCCTCCGCCGACGCCTGCCGGCGGTACCTGGCCGAGGGCCGGAACGTGCTGCGCGGGCCGGAGACGCCGGGCGACGCCGTCTTCCTGAACGCGCGGGGCCGCCGCCTCGGGCCCCGCGACGTGCGCCGCATCATCGACCGGCGCAGTGCCGTGCCGACGCACCCCCACGCCCTGCGCCACACCTACGCCACGCACCTGCTCGACGGGGGGGCTGACCTGCGTGTCGTGCAGGAGCTGCTGGGCCACTCGAGCCTGCGCACGACCCAGCGTTACACCCACGTCTCGCGGGAACGACTCGTCCGCGTGTACAAGAAGGCCCACCCCCGGGCCTGACCGGCAGCGCCCTGGTTCGAACCCGCACCTGTCAGGTCGCTTGTAACCAGAGCAGCTGAGGGACCACGTCACCTTCGCGACAAGCAACTTCGCCAGCAGGCGACGCCTGCGATCTCGTGTCGAATTTCCCATCAGTCTTGTTACCTCCTTGCAGCTTGGGACCCCGGAACAGCAACCGATCTGGCGTCTAGGAGCAGGCTGGTTTGAGCGACGGAGAACCGCGGCGGCCTGTATCAGCCCGGGCCGCGGCCGCCTGTCCGCCCGGTCGGCCCGAGCGGCTACCATGCTCCCGAGGCCCGCCCGGGCCTCTCGACAAATCGGCCGGACGTGCCCACGGTCGCCTCACGGCGCGACGTCCGGTTCCGCAGAACCGTTGGGAAGGAGCGACGCGTGGCCGTCGTCACGATGAAGCAGTTGCTCGAGGCGGGGGTCCACTTCGGACACCAGACCCGCCGGTGGAACCCGAAGATGAAGCGCTTCCTTTACGGCGAGCGCAGCGGGATCTACATCATCGACCTCCACCAGACCCTCGACCGGATCGAGACCGCCTACGCCTTCGTGCGCGACCTCGTCGGTGCCGGGGGCACCCTCCTCTTCGTCGGCACGAAGAAGCAGGCCCAGGACCCGGTGGCGGAGAACGCCACGGCGTGCGGCATGCCGTACGTCAACGAGCGCTGGCTCGGCGGGATGCTCACGAACTTCGAGACGGTCTCAGGCCGCGTCCGCAAGCTCGCCGAGCTCGAGGCATCGCGCGACTCGGGTGAGTTCGACGCCCTGCCGAAGAAGGAGGCGCTGATGCTGCGGCGCGAGCTCGAGAAGCTCGAGCGCAACCTCGGCGGCATCCGGCGCCTGACGAAGCTGCCAAACGCCCTCTTCATCATCGACACGAAAAAGGAGCACATCGCCGTCACCGAGGCGAACAAGCTCGGCATCCCGGTGATCGCCGTCGTCGACTCGAACTGCGACCCGGACATCATCGACTACGTGATCCCGGGCAACGACGACGCCATCCGCTCCGGGCGCCTGCTCTGCCGCGTCATGGCCGACGCCGTGGCAGAGGGCCGCTTCATCTACTCCCGGCACGCCGCGGCGAACCTCGCCGCCGCGGGGGGTCCGGCGGAGCCGCACGGGCACTACGACGAGTTCGCGGCGACCACGACTGCGCCGGCGATGGAGGTCTGAAATGGCGGAGGTCACGGCACAGGACGTGAAGGCGCTGCGCGCCGCGACGGGGGCGGGCATCCTCGACGTCCGCCGGGCGCTCGTCGAGACCGAGGGCGATCCCGAGAAGGCGAAGCGCTGGCTGCGCGAGAAGGGCCTCGCCGGGTTCGCCAAGCGTGCCGGGCGGGCGCGTGCCGAGGGTGCCGTCTCCGTCGTCGTCGACGGCGACCGGGGCACAGCCGCCGTCGTGGCGCTCGAGTGCGAGACGGACTTCGTCGCCAAGTCGGCGGACTTCGTCCGCCTCGTCGACGATCTCGCCGAGGCGCTCGCCGCCGGCGGCGAGGAGGCGCTGGCAGCCCGTGCCGATGCCGTCGACGACCTGAAGGTGACGGTGAAGGAGAACATCGCCGTCGGCCGCCACGCCCGCTTCGCCGCCGAGCCCGGGGCGGTGCTCGACAGCTACCTCCACGTGCAGAACGGGCGGGGCGTGAACGGCGTGCTCGTCGAGCTGACCGGCGGACCGGCCGCGCTCGCCCACGACGTGGCCGTCCATATCGCCTTCGCCCGCCCCGAGTACCTCCGGCGGGAGGACGTCCCCGCCGAGGTCGTTGCCGCGGAGCGCGAGACGATCCTCGCCATCGCCCGCAACGAGCGCAAGCCCGAGGCCCAGCTCGACAAGATCGCCGAGGGCCGCCTCAACGGTTGGTACAAGGAGCACGTCCTGCTCGACCAGCCCTACGCCCGCGACGAGAAGGTGTCAATCGCCCAGCTCGCCGGCTCGGCCGTCATCCGCCGGTTCGCCCAGGTCGTCGTCGGGACGTGACGAGCCGGGACGCCGACCTGGCGGGTGCCGTGGCCCGGACCGGAAAGGCGACGGCGCGCTGGCGGCGGGCCGTGCTGAAGATCAGCGGCGAGGCCTTCGCCAGCGCGGCCTCGGACGAGACGATCGACGCCGTCACGGTGAACCGGATCGCCGAGGAGATCGCCGGGACCTGCGACGAGTTCGGCGTGGAGCTCGCCGTCATGATCGGCGGCGGCAACATCTGGCGGGGCCGGAAGGGGGCGGGCGGGGGCATCGACCGCGCCACCTCGGACACGATGGGGATGCTCGGCACCGTGATCAACGCCCTTGCCCTGCAGGACGCCATCGAGCGCCAGGGCCGCCCGACCCGTGTGCTCTCGGCGATCCACATGGCCGAGGTCTGCAAGCCTTACATCCGGCGCCGCGCCATCCGCCACCTGGAAAAGGGGCGGGTCGTCATCTTCGCCGCCGGGATGGGGAACCCGTACTTCACGACGGACACGCCCGCCGCGCTGCGCGCCGCCGAGATCGAGGCCGAGGTGATCCTCAAGGGGACGCACTCCGGCGTCGACGGTGTGTACAGCGCCGATCCGCGCCTCGAGCCGACGGCGACCCGTTACACCGAGGTGAGCTTCATGGACATCATCTCCTGCGACCTGCGGGTGATGGACCTGACGGCGGTCACGTTCTGCAAGGACAACGGGCTGCCGATCCTCGTGTTCGACCTGATGACGGCGGGGAACATCCGGGGAGCCCTCGCCGGCGAGCCAATCGGTACGCTGATCAGATGACGGCCGACTCAATCATCGAAGCGGCGATCGCCGAGGCCCGCGAGAAGATGGCGCACGCCGTCGAGCACGCCAAGGGCGAGTTCGCCTCCGTGCGCACCGGCCGGGCCGCCCCGGTCCTCGTCGAGAAGCTGAAGGTCGACTACTACGGCGCCGAGGTCGCCCTGCAGTCAATCGCCGGGATCACCGTCCCCGAGGCGCGCACGCTCGTCATCCACCCCTACGACAAAGGTGCGATACGAGCGATCGAGAAGGCGATCCAGGTCTCGGACCTCGGCCTCAACCCGTCGAACGACGGGGAGGTCGTGCGGCTCACCTTCCCGCAGCTGAACGAGGAACGTCGTCGCGAACTCGTGAAGGTGGTCCGCCAGCGCGCCGAGGAGGGGCGGGTCGCGGTCCGCAACGTCCGCCGCCACGCCCGCCATGAGCTCGAGGTCCACGAGCACGAGGGTGCCGTCTCCATCGACGACGTCGAGCGGGCGGACAAGGAGCTCGACAAGGCGACCCACGAATTCGTCGCCGATATCGACCGGTTGCTGACCAACAAGGAGCAGGAGCTGCTCGAGGTCTGATGGCGGGCCGTTGCCCGGGGAGCCGAGCGGGGAGACCCGCGGAGGGAACGCACAGTGGAAGACGAAGACAAGCGGACCCGCGACCCCGACCCGGACCCCGAGGCCGGACCGGGCGAAACCCCGGAGACGGGCGAGACCCCGTCCCGCCACGCCCGGCCGGTGACCGAGGAGGTCCGCATCGTCGCTGTCGAGGCGGCCGTCGCCGCCGGTCTCGTCCCCGGCTCCCCTCGCCCGCTCTCCCCTGAGGAGACCGCCGTCCGCCCGTCCGATCCGCTCCAGGGCGACGAGGGCGGGCGCTTCGAGCTGCCGGACTGGTCCGCGCCGCCAACCGGCCAGGTGCCGAGCGTCCTGCTCGGTGACGCCCGACCCCCCGGCCCGGTCGAGCGGGGGGCCCGTGGGCCGACCTGGCGCCAAACGTCGGCGGACTGGGAGGCGGACGAGTCCGATCTCGCCTTTCTCTCTGAGGACGACGACACCGACGGCGAGGGCGCCGGCGGGTCCTTGACCATCGCCGGCCGCGGCGAGGATCCGACGGCGAGCACCGACCCATTCGAGTTCGACTTCGACGCGCCGACCACTCGTCGCCGCCTACATGCACGCGCCGCGGCGGCCGCGGCGCCTCCGGCCGAGTCGGCGGGTGCCGACCAGCCCGACGACGCGGCCTGGGAGCACCTCGTCGGGGCGGTACGGGCCCGTCGCCGCAGCCGAGGGCGCGCCGCCCACCGTGCCGGAGGGCGGGCTGCCCCCGCGCCCGCGCAGGTCGCGCCGCGGCGCAACACCGTGGTCGCCACGGCAACCGGCATCGTGCTCGCCGGCGTGGCGGTGCTCTGCTTCGCCAACGGGCCGCTCCCGGTCCTCGTGCTCGCCTCCGTCATCCTCGCTGTCGCCGCCGGCGAGACCTTCGGGGCGATGCGGCTCTCGGGCTTCCGCCCGTTGGCGCTCATCGGACTGGCAGCCGTGCCCGCGCTTGTCGTCGGCAGCTACCTCCGGGGCCCCGAAGCCGTCCCGGTCGTCCTCGCCCTGGTCGTCGTGCTCGCTGGGGGCTGGCGGGTCGTCACGGCCCCGGACTCCTCGCCGGTCGACGACCTCGCCGTCACGGTGCTGGTCGTGACGTGGGTGGGTGTGTTCGGCTCGTTCGCCGGGTTGCTCCTCAACCCGACGGCATATCCGCTGCGACACGGTGTGGCCCTCCTCGGTGCCGCCGTGGCGCTCACCGTCGCCCACGACGTCGGCTCGTTCGCGGTCGGCTCAAAGTTCGGGCGGCACCGTCTCGCGCCGCGTGTGAGCCCCGGCAAGACGATCGAGGGCCTCATCGGGGGGACGGTCCTCACGCTCGGTGTCGCCGCCGGGATCGTCGCCCGGGTCCACCCCTTCAACCTGGCCGATGCCCTCGCCCTCGGCGCTGTCGTCGCGGTCTTCGCGCCCTGGGGCGACCTCGTCGAGTCGGTCGTGAAGCGGGACCTCGGACTGAAGGACATGGGCCGGTTGCTCCCGGCCCACGGCGGCGTGTTCGACCGCATCGACGCCATGCTCTTCGTCCTGCCGGCGACGTACCTCCTGGCGCGGTTCGTCCATATCGGATGACGCCACGCCTGGTCAGCATCGTCGGGTCGACCGGTTCGATCGGCCGGCAGGCGCTCGACGTCGTCGGTCGGGCTGGCGACGCCTACCGCGTCGTCGCCCTCGGCGCCAACGGCTCGGTCGACGAGCTCTGCCGCCAGGCGGCCAGGTTCCACCCCGAGGTCGTCGCCATCGGTGACGAGGCCCTCGCGGGCGAGCTCGTCGCCAAACTTCCGCCGGGTGTCGAGGTGCGGGCCGGCAGAGCCGGAATCGCCTCGTTGGGCGAGCTCGGTGAGGTCGTGCTCAACGCCGTCGTCGGCTTCGCCGGACTTGAGGTCACCGTGGCGACGCTCCGTTCGGGCCGTCGACTGGCGCTCGCTAACAAGGAGTCGCTCGTCGCTGGGGCCCCGGTCGTGCAGGCGGCGCGGGCGCACGAAGGTGCCGAGATCATCCCGGTCGACTCCGAGCACTGCGCCGTCTACCAGTGCCTCGGCGAACGGCGTCGGGCCGCACTCGGTCCCGGCCTCGGCGATTCCGGCGCGCCGGAGCCGCCGGCCGACATCGCCCGCCTCGTGCTCACGGCGAGCGGGGGGCCCTTCCGGGGGCGGACGGCGGACGAGCTCGCCGTGGTGACCGTCGCCGACGCGCTCGCCCACCCGACCTGGCAGATGGGCCCCAAGATCACCGTCGACTCGTCGACGCTCATGAACAAGGGTCTCGAGGTGATCGAGGCGCACGAGCTGTTCGGGGTGGACTACGAGCGCATCGAGGTCGTCGTCCACCCGCAGTCGATCGTGCACTCGATGGTCGAGTTCTGCGACGGCGCGACGATCGCCCAGCTCTCCCGGCCCGACATGCGCCTGCCGATTGGCTACGCCCTCGCCTATCCGGAGCGGTTCGGGGAGCCCTTCGGCCGGATCGACTGGGCGAGTGTCCCCCACCTCGAGTTCGGCCGCCCGGATCTCGACACCTTCCCGTGCCTCGGCCTCGCCCTCGAGGCGGGACGTGACGGCGGGAGCGCGCCGGCGTGGCTCAACGCGGCGAACGAGGTCGCCGTGGCGGCCTTTCTCGCCGGCGGGATCGGCTGGCCGGGGATCGCCGCCGTCGTCGCGGCGACGCTCGCCGCCCACGAGCCGACCAAGCTCGTCGAGGTCGAGGACGTGCTGGCGGCAGACGCCGCGGCGCGCGCCGTCGCGACCGGGGTGGTCGCGCGCCAGAATCGGAGCGAGTGAGCACCTCCCAGCCGACAGGTCCGGCGGGCGTCGAACCGGTCGACACAAGCGCGCTCTGGCGCCTCGGTGCCTTCGCCGCGGTGGTGGTCGTGCTCGCGGCGGTCCTCCACGGCCTCGACGTGCTGATCGTCGTCGCCGCCCTCGTTTTGATGGTGATGCTCCACGAGTTCGGCCACTTCGTGGCGGCGAAGCTCTCGGGGATGAAGGTCACCGAGTACTTCTTCGGCTTCGGGCCGCGCCTTTGGTCGATCCGGCGGGGCGAGACCGAGTACGGCGTGAAGGCGATCCCGGCGGGCGGCTACGTGAAGGTCGTCGGCATGACGATGCTCGAAGAGGTCGACCCCGCCGACGAGGCGCGCAGCTACCGGCAGGCCACCTTCCCACGCCGCCTCGCGGTGGCGGTCGCCGGATCGACGATGCACTTCGTCATCGCCTTCGGGCTGCTGTGGGGGATGGTCGCCTTCACCGGGCTCCCCGTCGCCGTCCCGAACGAGGTGATTGCAGTCACCACCTTCGTCAACCGGACGAACCCCGCCCGGGCCGCGGGGATGAAGGTGGGCGACGTCCTCGTCGCCGTCAACGGCCACCACTACCGGTCGCTGGCGAAGTTCATCACCTTCATCCAGCACCACGCCGGCGACGAGTTGAGCCTCGTCGTCCGTCGCGACGGCCGTCTCGTCGTGCTCGGCGTTCGGCCGATCGACGGCCGGCACGCCGACATCAAGTTGACCTCGGGCAAGGTGGTCCCCGAGAAGACGGGGAAGCACCCGGTCGGGGTGATTGGGGTCGGGCTCGGCGGGCGGAAGCTCGTGACGACGAACCCGCTCGACGCCCTGGGGCGCGCCGGCACGGTGCTCGGGCGGGAGTTCGCCTGGACGGGCGAGGGGATCGGCCAGGTCTTCTCGTTCCACGGGCTGCGCGCCTTCGCCCACGACGTCGCGACGGCGAACAACCACACCCCCTCAGGGGGCAAGGGCGCCTCGGGGTCGTCCGGGTCGGGGGAGATCCTCTCTCTTCCCGGGGCGGTCGAGATCGCCGTGCAGGCCCTGCAGGTCAACGTGTCGGATCTGCTCTACATCCTCGTCGCGATCAACGTCTTCGTCGGGATCATCAACCTGTTCCCGATGCTGCCGCTCGACGGGGGGCACGTCGTCATCGCCGTCTACGAGCGGATCCGCTCCCGGCGCGGCCGCCCCTACCACGTCGACGTCAACAAGCTGATGCCGCTCGCTTACGCACTCCTCGCCTTCATCGTGCTCATCGGGCTCGGCGCCCTGTACGTCAACATCCTGCATCCGCCCCACCTCCCGGGCGGCTGACCGGCCCGGATGGGCCGAAGCGGGCCCGGGCCGTAGGCTGGGGGCACGGCCGCGCCCGCAGGGCCGCGGAATCGGGGAAGGTGAGCGTGGAGATTGCCGAGCTGAACATGGCCCCGAGGAGACCGACCCGCCGCATCAACGTGGGTTCGGTGCCGATCGGCGACGGCGCGCCGATCTCGGTGCAGTCGATGACGACGACGAAGACGGGCGATGCCGAGGGGACGCTGGCGCAGATCTACGAGCTCGCCGGGTCCGGGGCCGACATCGTGCGGTGCACCTGCAACGACGCCGAGGCGGCCGAGGGGCTGGCCCGGATCGTTCCGCGCTCACCGGTGCCGATCGTCGCCGACATCCACTTCCACGTCGAGATGGCGCTCGCCGCCCTCGAGGCCGGTGTCCACGGGCTCCGGCTCAACCCCGGTAACCTGCGCAAGCCGGAGGAGATCCGGCTCGTCGCCGCCGAGGCGCGCGACCGCGGTGTGCCGATCCGCGTCGGCGTGAACGCCGGCTCGCTCCACCCGGACATCTACAAGAAGTACGGCGGGGTGACCCCGGAGGCGCTCGTCGAGTCGGCCCGGATCGAGCTCGCCTACTTTGCCGAGGTCGGCTTCGAGGACGTGAAGGTCTCGGTGAAGGCCTCCAACGTGCCACTCATGGTGGCGGCGTACCGCCTCGCCTCGGCGACCTTCGACCACCCGCTCCACCTCGGCGTGACCGAGGCCGGCCCGCTGCCCGGCGGGCTCATCAAGACGACGGCGGGGATCGCCACGCTCCTTTGCGAGGGGATCGGCGACACGATCCGCTTCTCGCTAACCGCCGACCCCGTCGAGGAGGCCCGGGCGGGCCGCAAGCTCCTCGAGGCGCTCGGGCTGCGCGAGCGCAAAGGGCTCGACCTCATCGCCTGCCCGTCGTGCGGCCGCACGGAGATTGACGTCATCGATGTGGCGCGGCGCGCCCAGGAAGCGCTCGAGGCTCGCCAGATCCCCCTCCAGGTCGCCGTGATGGGCTGTGTCGTGAACGGCCCGGGCGAGGCCCGCGGCGCCGACATCGGCATCGCCGCCGGCCGCCACAAAGGTCACCTGTTCATCAGGGGGAAGATCGTCCGGGTCGTGCCGGAGGCCGAGATGGTCGAGGCCCTCGTGGCCGAGGCGGAGCGGATCGTCGCCGAGGGGATCGAGGCTCGGCTCGCCGCCGCCGACGCGGGAGCCGAGGCCGAGGCGGCGGCCGACCGGCAGGTGCTCTTCGCCGAGAAGGGCGACGATGCCAACCGCTCCGAGGTAGTCGTCGCGAAGATCCGCCAGACGCTCCGCGACCCGGGCGCGGCGGGGGGCACCGAGGGCACTGAGGGTTGAGGCGGGGGCGCCTGTCACCCAGCCGCGCGCCTGCGGGCTAACAGATCGGGCTCAGCTTCGGCCAGTAGGATGCCGACGGTCTCGACAGGGGAGCAGGTATCGCCATGGCCTCACGCAAACGACGTTCGCGCCGTCCCGCCGCCTCGCAGCAGCCCGGATCGGGCCCGCGCCGCCTGGGTGGCCAGCCGGTGCCCGCCTCCCGCTCGGCGAGCGCCGAGCGCCGCTACCAGCGCACCCACCGGCAGGGATCGTCGCGGGTGAGCTGGGTTGTGGTCGGTGTCGTCGTGGCGATCGTCGCGGTCCTCGTGATCGTGAAGGTCACGTCCTCGAACGGCTCGGCCGGGGTCACCTCCGGCGACAACCCTGCCGCCGTCCCGGCCGCGGTCGAGACAGCGCTCGCGGGCGTGCCGGTGTCCGTATACAACTCGGCCGGGACCGGAGCCCACACGGATCCCTTCACCGAGTTGAAGAGCCAGCCGGACCTCACCGAGCACGGCCTGCCGCGGATCGTCTACATCGGCGCCGAGTACTGCCCGTACTGCGCCATCATGCGCTGGTCGCTCGTGGCGGCGCTGCTGCGGTTCGGCACATTCACCGGGCTGAAAGAAACCACGTCATCGACCGACCTCGCCCCCGTCCCAACGTTTTCCTTCCTCGGCGCGAGTTACACGAGCAAGTACGTTGCCTTCACGTCCTACGAGACGGAGGACCGCCTCGGCAAGACGCTGCAGGCCATGCCGACGAACGTGGACGAGCTCGTCACCACGTACGACACCACCGCGGCGATCCCGTTCCTCGATATCGCCAACCAGGACGTGACCACGGGCGCTCCGCCCTTCCTCGTCCCCTCGCTCGACTCCCCTCCCATCTCCGCCATCGCCGGTGCAGGGACCGGTGACATGCAAAAAATCGCCCAGGCGATCGCCGACCCGGCCTCCCCCTACGGCGGGTCCATCAACGCAGTGGCCTTCGACGTTGAGACGAACTTCATGACGGCGGCAATCTGCCGCTCCGACGGGGGCAGGCCGTCGGCTGTCTGCGATTCCCCGGGCGTGAGGGCTGCCGAGAAGGCGATCGCGGTAGCGAAGAAGGTCTCCTAGCCTTGCCGAAACCCCCGACGGCAGCTCGCGGGCGCCGCAAGGCGACTCCGGCGGCACCGCCACCACCGCCACGTCGGCGGCGATTTTCCCTGCCGGTGGGTGGTCTCCGGTCGCGCCCGGCTCCGGCGCGGGACACGTCCGCCCCGGAGCGCGCGCCGAGGAGCGCGCGGATGCTTGTCACGCTGGGCGCGTCGATCGCCGGGATCGGCATCGCCGTCTATCTCACGCTCGTCGAGTACACGACGGCCGTGCCGCTGTCGTGTCCCGACACCGGCCCGATCAACTGCAGCGCCGTACTGACGAGCCCGGAGTCGCGGATTCTCGGCATCCCCGTCGCCGTGCTGGGGCTCGTCTACTTCGTGGCCATGCTCGTCTCGGCGCTACCCGTGTTCTGGCGCTCGCGGATCCCCCTCGTCGCCCCGGCGCGTCTCGCCCTCGCGGTCGGCGGGATCGGCTTCGTCTGCTACTTCGTCTACGCCGAGCTCTACGAGATCGGCAAGATCTGCGTGTGGTGCACCGGCGTCCACATCCTCACGTTCGTCATCTTCGTCGCTGTCGTGACGGGGTGGGGCGAGGCGACCTCGTTCGCCCGCGCCGACTCCGTCGGGGACTGAGCGCGCCCGCGCTCGTTACGGTCCGGGCGCCGTCCCCGCCATCTCGGCGAGCGGGAGCTCGATTACCACACAGTCCGGGTCGGCCGCGGCGAAGACGTCGACGACGTGGGGGTGGCAGGTGAAGGCGAGCACCTGGTGCGAGCGTGAGAGCGCCGCGATCGAACGGGCGACGGCAGCGGCGCGCGCGGGGTCGAAGTTGACGAGCACGTCGTCGAGGACGAACGGAAGAGAGACGGTGCGTTCAGCGTGCGCCGCGGCGAGGCCGAGCCGCAGGCAGAGGTAGAGCTGTTCGGCGGTGCCGCGGCTCAGCGACCCCGAGTCGACGCGCTCGTCGGCCGCCGAGATGGCGGTGATGTCGTGGTGGACGGCGCGGTCGTCCTCCCGCGCGACCAGCCGGACGTAGCGGCCGGCGGTCACGTCGCTGAACAGCTCGCTCGCCCGGGCGATCACGGCGGGCTGCTTCTCGCGCTCGTAGCGGGCGACGGTGCCCTCGAGCAGCCGGTGCGCCATCCCGAGCACGACCCACTCCGTGAGGGCGTCCTCGAGCTGGGTCGCAAGCGAGGCCCGCTCCACCTCGAGCCGGGCGATCTCGTCGGAGGTGCGGAGCTCGTCGAGAGTCCGGGCCATGTCGCGTTCGGCGTCTCGGGTGGCCTCGAACTCCTGCTCGGCGGTGGCGACGCCTTCCTTGGTCTCGTCGCTCTGTGCCGCCCACGATACCGGGTCGGCAGCCGAGAGCTCCAGGCGCAGTCGGTCGGCCTCGGGACCGAACCCGGCTGCCTCGCTGAGATCGGCGTTCGCGGCTTCGATCGCGCTGACGAGTCCCCGGCGGGTTCCAGCGGCCTGTTCGGCGGCTGCGAGCGCGGCAGCGAGCCGCCCACAGACGTCGACGGCTGAGCCCTCTGTCCCGAGCCTGCACGTCGCCGCGGCGCGGTTCACGGCGTCCTCGAAGGCATCGACCGTGGCGGTCTGGACCTCGATCGCGCGCGACACCCGACGATGCGCCGCCTCGCGCTCGGCGACGCGGTCGTCCAGTTCGGAAACGGCGCGTTCGAGCTCGTCGGCGCGTCGCCGTCCCTCCCGCTCCTGCTCGAGGCGGGCGGCGACAGTCTCCACCTCGACGAGTGCTGGCGCCGCGGCGAGCCCGAGTGACTGGGCGGTGTGGGCGATCTCGCCGGTGAGGCGTTGCGGGTCGACCGGGGCGGGGCCCGACGCGCTCGGGCCAGCCGACGACTCTGCGGGCCGTGGGCGTGATCCGGCGAGGACGAGCGCCGTCGCCGCGAGGGCGAGTGCTATCGCGATGCCGAGAGCGCCGGGCGCGGCGTGGCGCGCCGCGAACTCGTTGGCAGCGACGACGACCGTGGCGACCGCCGCGGCGGCGAGAAGGACGAAGGCGACCCGGGGTCGCGCCGCACCATGCGAGCGCCGCGTCATCCGTTCCATCGCCGCCTGCTGGGTCTGGCCGGCGAGCAGCTGGTCGCGCTGGCCGATAAGGCCGCGCAGGAGCTGGACGTCCTGTTCGGCGCGCCGCAGCTCCACCTCGTCCCGGGGCGGCCCGTCGGGGTCGGTCGGCCCGTCGGCGGGCGGCGGGGGCGTACTCGATCGTGCAAGGCGTGTCCGTTGCTCCCGGAGCTCACCGATCGATCGCTCGATCCCGGCGAGATCGGCCCGTTGCTGTCGGAGGGAGGCGAGCCGGAGGGCGTGGGCCGAACGATCGGCGTCGAGGCGCCGGATCTCGGGGGCGAGCTCGAGAAGCCGTGTCTCGGCCTCGTCCGGCGGGCCGAGGGCGGTGAGCCGGGACTCGCCATCGTGGATCCGGTTCCAGTACGGCCAGCACCTCTGCAGGCGGTCGATTTCGATGTCCCGGCGACGCAGTTCCTCGAGTGACTGTCGGGCGGATCGGGTCGCGACGCGAAGCCGGCGGTACTCGGCCTGGGCCGAGGCGTAGTTCTCGGCCGCGGCGCGCGTCGCGCGCAGGCTGCTGTCGACGGCGTCGAGGCGATGGCGGAGGTCGTTGGCCGCAGCGTCGGCGCGCGGGCGGACGATGGTCGCCCGCCGGCTCTCGAGCTCGCGCATGGCACGAGTCGCCGACCGACCGGCGCCCAGCACCCCGGCCGTGAACACGAGGTCGCGCACGTCGTCGTCGTCGAGCGTCTCCAGCGACGTCAGCTCGTCGAGCCCGAAGGCGAAGATCGAGCGGAACAGGCCCGCGTTCGCCCCGCCGAGGAGGGCGTGCAGCTCGGCCTCGCCGCCCAGGTGTCCATCGGGACCGGTGAGCACCGGCTCGCGGCTGTCCGAGTGGCGTTCGAGGATCCAGGGCCGCCCGTCGGCGTCGAGGAGGCGCAACGTGCCGCCGTGGCGGCCGCCGCGCAGCGGTTCGCGCCGGTTCTGGCGGCTCCGGCGGTCGGGGATGCCGAAGAGCACCGCCCGGACGAAGTCGAGCAGCGTCGACTTCCCCGCCTCGTTCCGCCCGTAGACGACAGAGAGGGTGGGGGAGAGCCCGTCAAGGTCGAGCCCGGCGAGCGTGCCGTAGCCGTCGACGTGAATCGCGGTGATTTTCACGGCTCGTCACCGGTGACGGCGTCGAGGGCGACCGTTGTGGCCTCGTCGACGAGCCGGGTGAGATGCTCGTTGTGGCCGACGATCCCGTCGAGAACCGCGGCGAACATTCCGGGAGCCTGGGTGACGACGCTTGCCGCCAGGCTCGCCTGAACGGCGGGATCGAGCAGGACGCCCTCGGCGAACTCGACGAGGTCCGCCGCGAAATCACCTCGTCCGCGCAGCGTCTCCCGGTCGATGACCCCCCGGGTCTCGTCCCGGATCTCGTCCCACCAGCAGAACGGTGGACGGCCGCCGGTGTCGTCGCGCACCTCCCGCAGGATCTCGTCGCAGGCGCCCGGCCGGGTGAGGACGGTGTGGAGCTCGCCCCGGCCGCTGAGCCGGGCGCGCAGGATGACGGAGCGGCCCTCGGCCGCCGCGATCCGCTCGCTGGCGAGATCGGCGAGGCGCCCGGCGAGTGCCGGGAGGTCGGCGAGGCCCTCGATCGGGCACTCGATCTCCTCGAAGCGCACGCGGTCGCACGGCACGAACTCGACGTCGGCGACGACGCCGTCACGCACGTGGACGACGACGGCCCCCTTGGCGCTCTGTTCACTCGGTTTGGGGCTGCGGGCCTGGCTGTTTCCGGAGTAGACGATCCAGGGATCCCCGGGTCCGTTGCCCGGGATCGTCCGGCGGGTGTGGATGTGGCCGAGCGCCCAGTAGTCGAGTCGCGCGCTTCGCAGGTCAGCGAGGCTGCAGGGGCTGTAGGCATCGTGGTCCTGGCTCCCGTCGAGGTTGCAGTGCAACAGGCCGACGTGGACGCCCGGTCCGTCGGGTCGCCGGAAGCGCAGCGAGAGGTTCTCGGTCGTCTCGCGGGTCGCGTAGCTGATGCCCTGGACGGTGGCGATGACGGCGCCGTCCCGTTCCACCGGGACGAGGCCGACGGAGTCCGCCCTGAAGATCGTCACTCCCTGCGGCCAGGAACTGATCGCCGACCAGCCCGTCGTCACCGGGTCGTGATTGCCGTGCACGACGAAGCTCGGGATCCCCTCGTCGGCGAGAAGCGAGAGCCCCTTGTGGAAGTGCACCTGGGCTCGCAGGCCCCGCTCGGGGCCGTCATAGACATCACCGGCTACGACGAGGAAGGCCGCTTTGCGCTCGAGGGCGAGCTCGACGATGGAGTCGAACGCCTGCAGCGACGCCTCCCGCAGGGCGTCGGCGACGGCGGGGGGGAGATCGTGGACGTCGCGAAACGGCGTGTCGAGGTGGAGATCGGCCGTGTGGAGGAAGCAGAACGACGCCCCGGGGCTGTCGGCCATCACGCCGAGGCTACCGATCGGCTGTCTCGCCGGCTGGAAACCGGCTGTGCCGCTCCGGAAGCGGCAGGCGCCACGGCTGGGACTACGAGACGCCGTGCAGCGAGACGGTAAACGGATTCCTCCAGACGAGCACCTCGATGCCGTCTATCCGGGTATGCCAGCTGGACCGGCCGAACGTGGAGAAGGCCGTCGCGATATCGACGTTCCCGAACGGGTCGAGCGTGTTGAAGATGAGGAAGTTGAACTTGTGACCGGCGTACCAGTCCGTGGTCGTCTCCCGCGCGTACCGCACGAGTAGGCCACTAGGTGCGACGGTCACGGGCCGGACCGCGACCCTCCCGTCCGTTTCGACGGTGACGATCGACGAGCTCCAGTAGTCGCCGATCCCGTCGTGGAGGCCGTGCCGTTCGAGGAATGCGCCAACCTGGTCGTAGCGCTGGAACGGTTTCGGTTGTGCGATGTTGTAGTCGACGCCGACTAACAGGACCCCGACGACCGCAACCGCGACGATGGAGGCAATCCTCGGTCCCCACCGACGGACCCGCCCTCGGGAGCCGTGGAGCAGCACTGTGGCCCGAGCGAGCAGCCTGCCCCCGAGGATCGACCCGAAGATGACGGAGGCCGTGAGGTAGCGCGCGGCGGATGTGTTGGCGGGCATGGCGAGGGCGACGAAGACGACGATCGCGCCGAAGAACGCGAACACGAGCAGATCGTCGAGCCGCCAGTTCGGCGAGCCCGCGGTGGCGTCGTAATGACCTCTCGCCGCACCGAGGAGGAGCCTGATCAGCGCAACGAACACGCCGGCCGCGATGGCGATGAGTCCGACCAGGTGGGCGTACTCGGTGAAATGGGGGGCGCCGCCGCTCCCGAATCCGGCCGTGCCCACCCCGAGCATCTTGGGCAGGTAGTCGCGCAGCACGCCGAGGTTGTTAATCATCTGCGAGATCGATTGCCGGGGGGCGGAACTGATGAGAACGAAGGTGCCGATCGCCCTTGCGATTTCGCGGCCGACGATCGCGAGGACGACGCTCGCGACTGCCGCCGAGGACGTCGGTAGCCCGGCCTTCCAGTCGCGGCGGCGTGCGGCTGCGACGGCCCCCGCCAACAGGGCCGGCACAACTCCGAGCGCGACCGTCTGGAGATCGCCAAGGCATCCCACCGCCAACAGGCCGACCGCGACGACCCACCCCCATCCGAAGCGACCGTTTCTCAGGCCGGCGAAGGCAAGGAGGCACAGCATCGCCGTCCCCACGTGTAACGGACCCTGCAAGAAGAAGGTGGCGAGGGCGAAGCTCGGCAGCGCGAGCAGGGCGACGATGGTCGCCGACCCGGTGAAACCCGGCACGCCGCGCCAGTCGGCGCGGACGAGGTACACCCCCGTCACGATGACGGCCGAGGCGACGAGAGCGGGCACGAGGTTCAAGAACGCGGCGTGCACGCCCGCGAACAGCACCGCGAACATGTACACGACGGCGTCGACGGTCCAGAAGGAGTCGAGTGAGAGCGACCAACCGTGGAGCAGCAGGTGCCCGGTGCTCATCGACTGGCCCTCGAGGATGACGGTCGCCCCGTCCGAGTTCCCGCGCACCGTGTGGGCCGAGACGAAGTAGAGGAGCACGGCGAGCGCGACGAAGCCGACGAGCGTTAGCGTCGCGGGCACGGCGAGACGGCGGGTGCGGCTGGGCGCGCCTTGGGGCGCGTCGCCCGTGTTGCCCGCAACCGGAACGGGCGCGGTTGCCGCCTCCTCGTCCACTAAGGGCGCTCCCGCACGCCGGAAACGTAGCATCCCCTACTCGGAGGACGAATCCCGTTGCTGGCCGCCGCGCCGGCGTGCTTGACGGGGCGGCGCGCTGCCGAGGTGGCGCCTCACAACTGGCGTAAGTAGCTCGAGGCGCAGGTTTCGCTCCGAGGCCGTGCGGCTGCTGGGATGACGTTTTCGGCGTCAGGCTCTCCGTGTTCTTCGAGTAGTTCGCGCCGGAGGTCCTGAAGGCGACGAAGCACCCGAGGTGACATCGTCATGCCGAGCCATCCCCGGCTCCGGCGGTCGAGCGCGGCGAGGACGAGGGCGACACAACTGCGCTCACCGGGCGATCGGCTGGTCACCTTGGTGCGGCATCGAGTCTCGCCGAAGGTGCGCTCGAGAAGATTCGTGTGCCCGCAGCACTTCGAGTGCTCCGCCGGGAAGCGTAGATGAATGGTGAGGCTCTCCCAGCCCTCGACGAGGCAAGCGACCGCCGCCGGAAGGGCGCGCTCCCACTGGACCCGGAAGCCGACGAGGGGCCGTCGGGCTTCGGCGACGGCGCAATCACCCGGCGGCTCGGTGATGCGATCGAAGCCCTCCCACCACTCGGACTTGAATGAGTCCTGGTCGGCCACCGAGACCTTCGCCACGGCGTTGTGCAAGCGGTGGATCACATGGCACCGGCGCAGGGCCTGCAGGAAGACCTGCTTGATCGCCACGATGGGCCAGGGCGTCTCGCCGGAGGCGGCGATGAGTGGCGAGGCGAGGCGGCTTCGACGCGACCCGAGAAGAATGAGCTTCAGGCGTCCGTCTACTCCGGGTGGCGGGCACGATCCCGACGAGACGGGGCTTCCCGTCGGTGTTGATGCCCCAGGCGACGAGCACCGGCTCGGAGGGCGCGTGCTCGTGGCGCTAGAAGTTCGAACCGTCCCAGAACAAGTGGTCGAGACCGAGAGGCGAGATCGCGGGCGGAGAAGGCGGCGAACTCGGCCCGGATCTCCTGGCAGATCCAGCTCACTGTGGAGCGCGTCAGAGTCGTCTCGTCGTCGAGGACCTCCCGCAGGGCGGCCGCGACGTTGCGGCCCGATGGGCCCGCGCACCCGGGCCGAGACGTCGCGCGCCTCGAGGGCCGTGGTGTGCGTCACGCCGAGCCCGAAGAGTTGCAAGCAGAACCTCTCGTCGGTGCCGCGCAGCTTCGGGCGACAGGGCTCGATCGGGCCCATCGTTCTCAGTGTGACGGGCGGCTTTCAGCCATTGCGGAATCCGACCGGTGAGTTCTCGCCGCGACGCCTATCGGGCCGCCTGCCGAGGTACACGTCGACCTCGGCCTCGACCGCCTGCTGCATGAACAGCCGACCGGTGAGGCGACCGACCTCCTCGCGGACGGTCGCCAGTTCCCGAGCGGAGCTGGACAGCGCCTCGGGCTCTGCGTGGACGCGATTCTTGGGGGATACTCGTGGTCTACGGGTGCAGGAACTCCTTCGTGGGTCGGTGCTCTTGAAGCAACCCAAGCCCGTTAAACGTTTACTTTACAGCAGGGTTGAGATGCGACTAAGAAGTGATTGCTGGGAGGCGGCCTCATGTCACGTGTCGGAATCCTCACCTTCAGCGATGGTCGTGACTTCGTGCACAAGGGCGTCGCTGGATTTGCGGCGGATGTCGAACAGCGCATCGCAGCAGCTTGCGAAGCATTTGGCGCCGAAGTGGTGCGGGGTACCGAGATCATCACGGCAAATGACGTGGCGGTCCGTGTGGCCCGTCAACTTGCGGCCCAGCGGCCGGACATCACCGTCTTCAACTACCCGGTATGGGCGTGGCCACACTTCTCGGTGCACGCCGCGCGGGCTACAACCGGGCCTCTGCTGTTGTTCTCGAATATCGACCCGACTTACCCAGGCATGGTGGGGATGCTGGCTGCAGGCGGGAGCCTGGACCAGCTGGGGCGCCGCCACGAGCGGCTGTGGGGCGAAGTCGAAGAACCAGGCGTGGCGGCCCGGCTCCGCCAGCTGGTGATATCCGCCCACGCCGTCCGGTCCTTGGAGGGCAGCACCTTCGCCCGGGTCGGAGGGCGCTCCATGGGCATGTACACGGCCGTCGGCCGCACCGACGAGTGGATGCGCCGCTTCGGCATCGACGTGGAGGAGGTCGACCAATGGGAGGTCGTGCGGCGCTCCGAGCTGGTGCCCGCCAGCAGGGCCGCCGCTGGGCGGGAGTGGCTGGAGCGCTACGCGGCCGGCGTCCACTACGACTCCAAGTTGCTCACCCCAGAGATCCTCGAGCGCCAGGTGCGCACCTACTACGCGATGAAGGAGATCATCGAAGAAGGCCACATCGATTTCTGTGGGATCAAGGGCCAGCCCGAGCTCACCAACAACTACACGACGGCCGACATCGCCGAGGCGTTCTTGAACGACCCTTATGACTTCGACGGTCCCAAAGAGCCCGTGATCTGCGCCACCGAGTGCGACATGGACGGCGCCCTGACGATGCTGCTCATGCACCGGGTCACAGCCACCCCGGTTCTGTTTGCCGACGTGCGCCACTACTTTCGCGACGAGGGCATCTGGGACCTGGAGAACTCGGGCCAGCATGCCACCTGGTTCGCCGCCCGCTCCGACGACCCGGCCGAGAACATGGCGAAGGTCCACCTCTACCCCGAGGAGTGGTACTTCCCCCTGGGCGGGGCCGCAGTCCATCACCTTGCCGCCCCCGGGGATATCACCCTTGCCCGCCTGTCCCGAGCCGACGCGCAGTACCGGATGCAGGTCACGAAGGGGAAGTTCGAGGTCTACGACGACGAGAAGAACGAGGCGCTCATGCGCCAGAGCAACTACGTTTGGCCCCACGCGTTCACACGGATGGACGCATCCGCCGACACCTTCCTGTCCCGGTTCGGAGCAAACCACATCCACGCAGTCCCCGGTGACATAACCGAAGAACTGGCTGCAGTTTGCCGGTTCCTCGACATAGATCTCGAACGGTTGGACGTCCTACCAAAGGGAGGTGATCAATAGGGCGCCAACTTCAGCGTCTTAAGAGACTTGGGCGGAAGCCCGAGGTGAGGAATCCCCGTATCAACCCTAGACAAGCGAGTGAAAGGGGACTTATTAATGAAAACCTGGCTTAAGAAAGCCGTGGTCCTCGTGGCCGCCGCCGGGATCGTCGTACCGTTGCTTGCTGTGGGCAGCGCCTCCGGGACGACACCCGCGGCGAAGCCGATCAAGGTCGGCGTCGCCCTGAGCTACAACAACACTGCGTTCTGGTCGGCATATGTGTCGTACGAGGCGCAATTCGCGAAGTCGATGGGCGTCAAGCTCATCGGCCCGTTGGTCTGCTGCGACACCTACGGCAGCAACGCCACCCTGCAGAACCAGCAGGTCAAGGACCTCGTCAACGAGGGTGCCCAGGCGATCATCCTGAACCCCGAGGACGCCTCTGCCGAGGGCCCGTCGATTGCGTATGCCTACGCGCACCACGTCCCGATCATCTCGGTCGACACGATTCTTGGTGCCGGTAAGGACTACATCGTCGTACGGGCGTCCAACCTGTTCTACGGCTACTCGGCCTGCTCCTTCATCGCCTCCAAGGTGAAGTCGGGGTACGTCATTGACAACGAGGGCCAGCAGGTCTCGTCCAACGGCCACGACCGCGCGGTCGGCTTCAACGACTGCATGGCGAAGCTCGACCCGAAGGTCCATGTCTTGTCCAAGGACACGCTCTGGAACCCCAACACCGCGCTCAGCTTCACCGAGACGGCGGTCAGCGCCTACGGCAGCCAGGTCAAGGCCGTCTACAACGAGTACAGCGGTCCCGACCCGGGCATCATCCAGTACCTCAGCGCAAAGGGCTTTGGCCCGGCCGGCGGCACGAAGCCGCACGTGATCGTCGGAGGAGATGACGGCGTCTCCTACGAGCAGTGCTACATCCTTCACGGATGGATGGACTTCGCGTCGTCACAGCCGGCCAACCTGTACGCCGAGGGCGCGATCAAGTACGCCGTAGACGCGGCGAAGGGTGTCGTCCTCAGCGTCGGGATGCCCGGTCTTACCGCCGCCCCCCTGTCCCATGTCAGCTACAAAGGCGACGTTCAGCTGACCGACCCGATCATCGCCCCCTTCGTCACCAAGGCGCGGCTGACGGTCAAGGGTCCCGCAACCGATGGGCAGCCGGCCACATTCACGACCACGGCGGTCAACAACTCGGCGCTGTGGGGCAACGTTTACGGCAAAGCCCATGGTGGGATTTGCAACGGCGTCAAGCCGCTGTAATCGCCTAAAATCCCTATAGTTACTGGCTTCGGCCCTGCCCCCTCCTCTCAGAGGAGGGGGCAGGGCAACTCAATGTTCCGAAGATCAGCCAGCAGGTGATCCATGTCGGTGGGCCGCCAGGAGATTGCTGATTTCGTTCCTTCTTTGTATCTATGCCAGATGTAAACACGCAGGTCACAGCCTTGCCAATAAGGACGAAATCGACTCAGTCGGCACCCTCCTAGCACGGCGCCCCGCTGAGCCGGTCAGTGTCGTGTGGTCGGCTCCATTTCGAGACGCGAAGGATCACCAACAAGGGCACCGAATAGCGAAGGATGGCTGTTGTGGTCGCGAGTTCTGAAGCAGCATCACGGAAAGACGGGGATGCACCGGCCGCCCGGGTCGCTGCGTCCGGTTGGTCGGCCGCGGTGGGGCAGGCAAGTCCACCGTGGTTGGGAGCGTGACAGACGAGATGAAACCGGTCAGCACTGAAAAGGAGGCCGCCGCGGTGGTGCAGCCAACGGGGGAGGAAGCCGAGAGCTGGACAGCCGCCGGAGCCGAACTGCATCGGCTCAGCCAGCAGGGCAGAGCCATGACCCTCTTGAGGGACGTGACCCTGCTGCCCGTGCTCGTCCTGCTGGTCGTCGTCAGCTCCTTGATCAACCCTTACTTCTTCGGGGCAAACAATTTCTGGGGGATTGGCCAGTATGCCTCTGCCATCGGGCTTATCACGGCGGGCGAAGCGCTCGTCCTGATGATCGGCAGCATGGACTTGTCGCTCGGGGGCACTTATGGGTTCGCGCCGATGCTGGCGGCCTGGCTGGTTGTGCCCGCGTCGGCTTTCGGTGCCGGCATCGGGCTCCCTGCGTGGGTCGGGCTGATCGTGCTAGTCCTGGCGGGCGCGGCTGTCGGTCTTGTTAACGGCCTCCTGATAGTGAAGGCGCATCTCAGTGCCTTCATCGTCACTCTCGGGATGTTGATAGGGCTGGCAGGTGTTCAAGACGGCATCGTCAACGGGGAGACGATCTCGGCCCTGCCTACTTCCTTTTCCTACGTCGGGGGTAGCTTCTGGGGCCAGGTACCGGTATCGCTGGTGGCGACGGCGGTCGTATTTGTCGCGATCGGCTTGTTCCTGCGTTACCGTCGGGCTGGCCGCGCCATCTTTGCCGTGGGCGGCAACGCCGTGGCCGCTCGCGCTGCCGGAATCAACGTCGACCGAGTGAAGATAGGCGTCTACATGGCGGCAGGTGTGCTCGCCGCCATGGGGGGCTACCTCGAGATGGGACGTGATGCCGCGATCACTGCCAGCCAAGGGTACGACGAGTCCGTTATTTTCATCGCGTTCGCGTCTGCCGTGATCGGCGGTGTGAGCCTCCTCGGCGGCAAAGGCAACATGATCGGCGTCGCGACCGGCGTGCTGGTCCTTGCGGTGGTCCAGAACATCTTGGACCTCCAGAACGTCAACGTGTTCTGGGAACAGGCGGTTTACGGCCTGGTGATCCTGATCGCGTTGGTTGTCGCCCGGGTCATCGGCGACAAAGAAACTCAAACCTGAGCGCGCGCACCTGGGAGGTAGCATGCTTGATAACGACACAGAGGCCGTCCCGCGCTTGGCAGCTAGGCACCTGTCCAAATGGTACGGGCACGTTGGTGCCTTGAGGGATGTGTCCGTAGAGTTCTGGTCAGGCCTTACCGGCATCGTCGGTGACAACGGTGCTGGCAAGTCGACACTGTTGAAGATCTTCAGTGGTGTCGAGGTGCCGGACGAAGGAGAGGTACTGATCGACGGGCATCCCGTGGCGTTCCACGGTGCTCGGCCGGCGAGGGAAGCCGGGATCGAATCGCTTTACCAGACCCTGGCTCTCGTAGACACGTTGTCAGTGGCGGACAACGTTTTTCTCGGCCGTGAACTGCAGCGGCGAGTCTTGGGAGTGCGTGTGGTCGACCGGCGCGCGATGCGAAAGGACGCGGACGAAGCACTGAAGTTGCTGAGGATAGTCATGCCTTCGTCCAGGGTCGGCGTGAAGCAGCTGAGCGGCGGGCAACGGCAGGCTGTCGCGCTTGCTCGGGCAATCTATTTCGGGGCACGGGTGGTGCTCCTCGACGAGCCAACCGCCTCCCTCGGCCCGCGCGAGACTGCTTCTTTCCTGCGGATCATCCGAGACACGGCGGACCACGGTGAAACCGTGGTCGTGGTGGGCCACAACTTGCCGCAGATGCTGGAGCTTGCTGACCATCTGTTGGTCATGAGGGCCGGCAGGATCGTAGCGTCCTTCAAACCGAAGGAGACCTCACTCAAAGAGCTGACGGAGTTCATGGTGGGATCTGCCCTGGAACGGACATGACCGTCGACCCCGCCCTCGTCCCCCAGCGCCGGCTGCGCAGCGGTGCCCTGATGCCGGCCATCGGGCTCGGCACGTTCGGCTCGGACCGTTTCGCCGCCCAGGACATCGCGCAAGCGGTG
>Ga0187870_1000478_pt1 | contig 45785 bp, 37 predicted proteins | sample June2016WEW_13_1_3_FD_132974 | JGI IMG/M metagenome (GOLD analysis project Ga0187870, IMG submission 132974) | Peatland microbial communities from SPRUCE experiment site at the Marcell Experimental Forest, Minnesota, USA - June2016WEW_13_150 | ecosystem: Environmental > Terrestrial > Soil >...
AGCAACGTGGGCCTTCCCCCGCCGCGTTAAATGCGGCGCTCCGCGCCGAAGAATCAGGCCCCTCCAAAGGAAACATGCCAAGACATTCACGCAAAAACGTGGATGTTGCGACCAAAGACTCTACTGGCTGATGTGGTCCCTGCACTCGGCCTACAGCAGTGTAACTTGGTTTTTGGTGAGCCAGTCCAAGGCGACGTCAAATTGGTTAAGTGGGCTCAAGGGAGATTCTTTCAGAAGTGGATTGCGCTGTACACCCTCGGGTGAATGCGGAACCATGCTCGCGCAATTTGTCGCGTCCGTGGCAACTCCTGGGTCGCCAAATCCGCCGGGGGTAATCGGACGGGGCGAGTCGTTGGGCTACGCGCCATAGCCTTCGGCCGCTTGCAGCCCTGGAGGAGGTCACCGCTACGGGGTGTAAGATCAGAGGAGCTGCGGCCGCGCTCTCAGGCGGCCACCTGGGCAACTACGATTTCTTTTATTCACCTGGAGAGGCGTTGGGGTTAGAGTCAAGACATGCAATCCCAATGTGCCACCCCTCGCTGTTGGCCCCGCGCAACTCTGGTTCCCCGCCTGCTGGCCTGGGCCGTAGGGGCAGCGCCCTTGGTCCTCGCGGGCGGCGAAGCCAACCACCCGGCCGAGGCGCCCCGGACGTTCGCGCTGGAGACGTTCGCCCGCCGCAGCCTCAACTACTTCAACCGGATGGTGGACAAGAATGGCTTGCCCTATTTCAACATCTTCTGGACCGAGCCCGCAGAAGCCGCCCATGATTGGCCGGATTTTGGCGATGTCATGTCGCGTCAGTTTCAGGCTGCGATCCTGGCCCGGCACATGACCGGCGAACGGGCTGCCATCGAGGCGATTTGGCGGCGCAAGCTCCTGGAGCTTATCGATCCCGAGACCAGCCTGCTGACGCGTCCGCAAACCAGTTTCTCGCAGAAAGTCGCCGACCCGGGCGACCAGGCGTTGACCCTGTACGCGCTGGTGACCGCCTATGCGGACGCCTCGGAGGAGAGCTTGAAACAGGTTATTCTCAAAATGACCGCCAGCCTGCTTGCCCGGGCCGAGCCAGGCAAAGGCGGCGGCGACGGTTTCTTGAGCGGGTTCATGATCAAAAGCCTCATGGCGAGTGTGCGGGTCCTGCACGACCAGAGCGCGTTGAAACTGGCGCGGAGGCAGGTCCAGCGGGTGTTCGTCGAAAGCCCCCTGTTCAGCCCGGACAACACCTTCCGGCACGGCGGACACATGCACGGAAACCTGCGTACCCTGGTCGGGGCGGCGGATTATGCCCTTTACCTCGGGGACCCGGTGCTGTTCAGCCGTGTGGACGCGTTGTACCGCTACGTTCGCTCCGAGGCCACGAGCTTCGGATTCATGCCGGAGGTGATCGGGCGCCAAGGCGACGTCGTGGCGACGGAGACCTGTGCCCTGATGGATTATATCGGCCTGGGGGTGACACTTGCGAACCACGGCCATCCGGAATACTGGGGGGACGTCGAACGGGTCGTGCGCAATCAACTGGCCGAGAGTCAGGCCACCGATCTTTCCTGGTTAAAGTCCGCTGCTGAGAAGGCTGATACCGACCAATTCACCTGGCGCGACCTGGCCGGGCGCCTGGCGGGCGGTTATGCCGGCTGGAGCTCGCCCAACCATTTTCTGGCCACCTGTGAAACGCTGCACTGGGGTGGTCCGGAACTGCGCGGCAAGACACGGGCGTTCCAGAACTGCTGCGGCGGCTCCGGCACGCACGGCTTCTTCATCGCGTGGAAGAACGCCGCGTCTTTTGAAAACGGCACCCTTTCAGTGCACTTGCACTTCGACAAACTGTTGCCGCAGGCGGAAATCCGCGGCTACCAACCGTTCCAGGGCTTGCTTACCATCAGGCTCAAGGAAGACTGCGCGGTGCGGGTGCGTATTCCCGAGTTGGTGGAACCGGGCGCCCTCAAAGCAGAGGCGGGCGGTGCGCCGGTCTCGGTCAAGGTGTGGGGCAACTATGCTGAATTAGGCCGCCGCCCCAGTGGCACGACCTTGAAGATCACCTATCCTCTGGCGTCGAGAACCGAGGAAGTCCAAATCGGCAATGCGGGGTTCCGGCACTACCGCTACCGCGTCCGCTGGCGAGGCGATACCGTCCTGGCGATGGAACCGGTGGGGAACGAACACTTGACCGGGTATTCGGATTTCGAGAAGAAGGAAGTGCCCGTGTTCTACGGCCAGGAGGGTCCTGGGCCGCTTTACCAGCGTGCCGCGCTCCTCAGGACCTCAGCGCCCGAGCCAACGCCGTTACAGATGGACGATGGGAAACTCAATTTCTGGGCGGCGTTGCAGGGTCCTCCGGCGCAGGCCGCGTCCGCCCCGGATAAGCCTTGAAGGCGTCTGTCTGACTCGTTCATGGAAACAGTTCCACGTCGTGGAAGATCGCCAGACGCTTGCCGACTTTCATCACCGACAGCGCGGCGCGGTTCTGCCAGCCAGGGGGTGTGGCGGTGGACAGGGCGGCCAACGTGTAGGTGGCGGATACCTGCAACCATCGGCGGATGGTCTTCCACGGCGGGCCCGGGATTTCCCGCGCCTTGACTGCTCACTGGTGCTGCCCAGGCGGCGGGATGGTCGAAGCTTTCGGGCCTGGTTTCGTCATCTCGGCAAGTCGTTTGCGGAGGCGTATGGCGTCTGGATGGTTGGGACCGTAAGTCTTTTCGTAGATTTTCCATGCCCGTTGGTAGCACTGTTCGGCTTCGGTCGTCCGGCCCCAATCCTGATAGAGTTTACCCAGGTGGTCCAGAATCTCGCCCGCGGCGGGCGTGGCCATCGCGCTGCTCTGCTCATAGGTGCGCAATGCACGCTGGTATAGCTGCTCGGCTTCCGCCCGTTGACCCTGGTCGCGCCTGAGATTTCCCAGACCGGCCAGGTACGACATGAAGTCCAGGTCGTCTTTTCCTGAAGCTTTTTCCTGGATGGCCAGGGCGCGGTCATAGAGAGGTTTGGCGGCGCCATAATTGCCGGCCTCGCGCTCCAGTTCGGCCAGGCTGAACAGGATGCGGCCAAGTTCAGGATGGTCGGGACCGGAGGCGTTTTCGCGGATCCGCATCGCACGCTGCAGCACCAGCCGCGCTTCGCCCAACTGGTCCTCTTTTCGCAGCACATCGCCCAGGTTCTGAAGGCCCGCGGCCAGGTCCGCATGGGCGGGGCCCAGGGACTTCTCCTGGATCCGGATGGCCCGCTGGAGCAGGGCCGTGGCCTTGGGAAGGTCACCCAGGTCCTTGTAGAGGAGGCCTAGGTTGTTACAGGTCTGCGCCAGGAAGGGGTGATCGGCGCCAAGGGCCTGCTCGCGAATGGTCAAGGCGCGTTCCCACAGGGCCTTGGCTTTCGTCGGGTCCCCGAGTTGGTATTCCAGCGCGCCCAGGCTGTTGAGCGTGGTCGCCACTTCGGCGTGGGTCGGCCCCAGGGTCTTCTCCCGAATGACCAGGGCACGTTCAAAAAGCGGCCGGGCGGCGGTGAAGTCGCCCTGCCGGAAGAACAGGTTCGCGAGGTTATGGCAACTGGAAGCCACCTCGGGATCGTCAGGGCCCAAGACCTTCTGCCGAATGGCCAGTGCCCGCTCGAACATGGGCCGAGCTGACGCATAATCGGCTTTGTCCCAGAGCAGGTTGGCCAGGCTGGTCAGGCTCCCGGCGAAGTCCAGGTTGTCTTCGCCGAGCAGGTCATGCCGAAGGTGCAGCGCCTTTTCCAGGAGCGGTTCCGCCTGGCCCTGCAGTCCGAGGCCCCGGTACACGCGCCCCATGGTATCCATCAGCTTGGCTTGGATGAGGGGCTGATTGGTCAACTCCCGTTCAATCCGCTGGGCTCCGCGATCCAGGATTTCGCGCGCCGTGATCGTATTCCCGCGCGCTTCGCTCGGGTTGGACACGGCGAAAATCCGCACCAGGAAATTCGCGACTTGCCGGGCCGCCTCCGCTTCTTGGCTGGCGCGAATGGCTTCACGGTTTGCGCGGTCGCGCTCACCGGCGATGCGCCGCGCCTGCAAAGCCAGGCCGACGGTGAAGGCGACCAGCACAAAGGCGAGGACGGCCGCAGCCGCGACGCCAAACCGGTGCCGCCGGCAGAACTTCGCCGCCTGGTAGGCGGTGCTGGGCGGCCGTGCCACCACCGGCTCGTTCTGTAAATGCCGCTCGAGGTCGGTCGCAACTCCGTTGGCCGTCTCATACCGGCGGGTCCGGTCCTTCTCCAGGCACTTCATCACGATCCAGTCCAGGTCGCCGCGCAACAGGTGGATGAGTTGGGGCGGCTCGGAGTGGCGGCGCCTGGCCACCGTGGTCCGCTCGGCAGCATCCAAAGTGCTCAAGCGCGTGGACGGCCGGACCGGCTCCTTTTCGCGTATGATTCGGCGCATCTCATCCAGACCGGCGGCCACCAACTCCTTCTGATCAAAGGGCGTCTGGCCCGTCAGCAACTCGTACAACAGGACGCCCAGGGCATAAATATCGCTGCGCGTGTCAATGTCCAACCCGCTCATCTCCGCCTGCTCCGGGCTCATGTAAGCGGGTGTGCCGATGAATTGCTCGAAGGCGGTGTAGAGCGTCTTGTTGGTCAGCACCTGGCCGCCCGTGGCTTTGGCAATCCCAAAGTCAATCACCTTGGGCACGGGCACCCCGTCATGCAGCGTCACCAGGATATTCGAGGGCTTGATGTCCCGATGGATGATCCCCTTCTGATGGGCGTGCTGAATCGCGCGACAGACCTTGATGAACAAATCCAGCCGCTCCCGCGTGGCCAGCTTCTCCTGGTCGCAATACTTGATCATCGGAATCCCTTTCACCAGCTCCATCACAAAGTAAGGCCGGCCCTTATCCGTCGCCCCCGCATCCAGCACCTTGGCGATGTTCGGATGATCCATCAACGCCAGCGCCTGCCGTTCCGCCTCGAACCGCGCCACCACCTGCCGGGTGTCCATCCCCAGCTTGATGATCTTGAGGGCCACCCGGCGCTTGACCGGTTCGTGCTGTTCGGCGACATAGACGACCCCAAACCCGCCTTCCCCGATCTTTTCGAGGATCTTGTAGCGACCGATCACGGTGCCGGGGCCTTCTTCCGGCGGGAGAAGCACGATCGGGCTGGCCGGCGGCGCCGCCGGCCGTTCGAGGAACGGATCGGGACTCTCCTGGGCCTGGAGGAGCGCTGCGAGCCTGCCGCGCAGCGCCTCGTTGCCCGCGCAGGCCTGCCTGAGGTAGGCATCGCGCTCCGGGCCCTTGGCCCGCTGGAGGGCCTCACGGAAGAGGACTTCTTCCCTGTCGTCAGCGGTTTTCATAAGCGCAGAGGCAGTACTTAGTCGACGATGGCCTTCCTGGTCGAGATCACGGCGGCGCCGGCGCCATTGATGACGTGGCAGATGCCGCTGCCGGGCCTGCCCGCCAACCGGATCGTCACCAGGTGGCGCAGCTTGACGCCCGGAGCAACTGGCGTTTCGATGGCGTTGTCCGCCACCACGGGCGCGGCATAGAACACACAATAGACTCCCAGACCCCAGGCTTCGTGGGTCGTGACCGCGTCGCTCACTTTGTACGAGGCGTAGCCGTTAATTTCTCCGTGCCGCCAGGCCTCCTGGCTGGGCGGATCGTAGGGCAATTCCGATTGGTAAAAATAAACGCGTCCGCCGTTGCCATTCCACACGGTCTGATACTCCTGGCAATGTTCAACGAACAGGCCGTAGAGGGTGACGTTATTGCCATTTACGATCAAACCGGTGTTGTTTTTGTTCGAGTTCCAGCCCACGCCCCGGCCGTGATCGGCGCGCCAAAGCCAGAAATTATCGCCCACCACATCGTTGCAATTAATGGTGACAAAACAGGTTGCGTTTCCGGCCAGCGCGCCCCCCGCGCGGCAGGAAATATCGTAGAGCGACAGGGGGTCCGCCGCGTGGGAGGTGGAACTGCCGAGGTCCCCGACCTGCAGCAGCGTGCTGGAATTTGTGGCTCCCGCTTCGAAGAGGATCCCGCCCACTTTCACGCCAGCGACATCGGAAATCACGAGGGCGGGAGTGCCGTGCTCCGGCCTCAGAGTCGGGTATCCCAATCCGAGCACCAGTGTGCCCGGCCGCGTGACCCGGAGGCTCGTTTCCAGAAGATAAATGCCGGGAGTCAACAGCAGGTGTTTCCCGCCGTCCAGCGCGGCATTGATGCTGGCGGCAGTGTCCGCTCCAGGACGCGCCACGTGGAACCGGTCAATGGGGATAGGCGTTCCCAAGGTTGGGCCGGCCGACCAGGTGGTCCCCTGCATGCCGTTGGCCTGGAGGTTCGGAACCATGACAAAGTAGTGTCCGCCCGCGTCAATAAAGAGATACGGTTTCTCCCGAACCAGCGGCGTTTTGTCGATCACGGTGTACGGCGCTTCCGGCCACGTGCCCGTCGGCGGCTTGACCGTGCCGACGAACACCATGTTCCAGCTTCCGCCCCGCCAACTGCCCCATTCGGCATTGCGCGAGAACCACTGCTGTTGCGACCCGGAATTGACCTGGCCATCGATCCTGCAGTCCGCGATAAAGCCCCCGCTGGACCATCCGTTGTCCGAGAGATTCAAGGCGCCTTTCACGTGCACGCGGCGCAGGGCGGTGGCCTGGGAAACCGCCCAGACATTGACATTCTGGTCCTGCGTGGGCGTTACGGAGAGATTCTCGGCGCTGCGCCAGAAATTGCAGGTGGCATTGCCGCGCATCCAGCGCGCCTTGGATCGTACCGCACCGGTGATCGAAACATCGTCGGGTGACTTTCCCAAGCCCAGCACTTGCATGTAGAAACCCACCTGCACGTCCAGGTCGTACTTGCCCGGCTTGAAGAGATACGCATAGCGAGATGAACCGAACTGATTGGCCTCCTGTTCGCTGAAGACGGCGTCAATCCGGCCCTGGATGTTGGTCATGGCCGGGTCAAAGACCAGAATGTTCGGCCCAAAATCCGGAGGCGGGGTCTGGCCAGGTCCGGTCGGCTCGCGGGCCGGGGCCGAAAGGCAAACTGACGATTTCAAGACTATCGCCGCGACAATCAGTGAAAGGAAGAATTCGGTTTTCATGGTTTGCTGAACAAATCTTTAGCGCGGGGCGGGCAGCACGTGGAAGAGGCGGGTGACGCCCGAGGCGGTGTCCACCTGGAGGTTGAGCGCGCCGGCCGCGCGGGTGTGAGGGACTTCGTTCCCGTTCTCGAGGTCCACGATGCGGCCGACGGGGAACTCCAGTCCCGCCAAGCTGACCACGGTTCGGGGCGAGACGGCCTCGTGATTGATTACAAAGAGAAAGCCCTCTTTGGCGTTCGCGCGCAGCGAGGCTTCGATGTCCGGGTTGGAAGACCAGACGTGCGGGCGCACCTTCGCCTTTTGCGTCAGTGCGTGCAGCAGGGCGTACAACTGGTCCCGGGTCTCTTCATCGCCGTCCTGCCAGGTCTGGAAATAGGTGTCCTGCGCGCAAAACCCGAGCAGGAAGACCTCGCCGCGGCCGACCCTGTGGTGGAGCAGCGCGGGCTGTCCGGCGGCGGTCTTGAGCAGCACCTTGCCCTCGGTGGGCAGACAGGGACGCGGGCTGACGAGCTTCAGGTCGAGGGACAGTCCCAGGGCCTTGCCCTTGACGGTGTCCCGGGGGACGGCCTGCTGGTCTTCGGCGGCGTCGTGGGGGGAGCCCCAGGCCGGCGGTTTGGTGCGGTAGGGAACCCAGTTGCCCGTGCGCCGGAGGCGGTTGGTCGCGGCGTGCCGCACGCCGACGAGCTGGCTCATAAGCTCAAGGGGTTGCCGGCAGGCATCCAACTGGGGGACACAGTCGGCGATGAGGACGCCCCCGTTGCGCACAAAGGCAGCGATGTGCGCCGCCGTCTCTCTCGGGAGCAGCTTTACGTCGAATAGCGCAAGGATGCGGTAACCCTCCAGACGGTCGTCGCGGATTTGTTCCTCGTGGAGCACATCCAGTTCGCCGAAGGCCCGCAGGAACAATTCGTAGGAGAGCCCGACATTCCAGTACTCCTCCTGCAACTGCAGATACTGGGTGCGCGGGAAGAGGAAGCAGGCCTCGGCTTTGGTCTTGGGCGCGTCCAGCAGGGCGGACCCGGCGTTCTGAAGGAGGCGCAGCCCCTGGCCCAGTTCATTCCAATGGCGCGGGTCGGTTGGCAGGTTGAGGCCGGTGAGGATAAAGTCGGCCCCCTGGGCCACGGCAGTGGTGCTGGTCTCGCGTTCGGCCCAGGTTTGCCGGGTCAACTCCGGGCCCATGAACTCCTTGAACCAGGCTGGGTTGCAGGTGCCGAACCAGAATCCCATCTGCTTGCCGTAGGCGCGCGTCAGGTTTCGCATTTGACCCATAGCATAATGGAGCTGGCTCAGGCGCGGCTGGGGCAGCTTCCCGCACTGCCCATAACGGAAGTCGAACATCATGTAAGGGTAGATGTCGAAGACGAACGTGTCCGCGAAATCGCCGCCCCAGTGGAACACGTCGTCCACAGCCAGCTCCGCGTTCGAGCCGACGCCGCCGCCGAAGGTGTTGTGGCTGTCGTGGGTGAGGATGACCTGGAAGCCGGGGTTGATTTCCTTGATGAGGCGGTAAACCTGCCGCCAGCCGTCCGGGAAGTAGTCCGAGCGGAAGTTGAGGACGTCGCGCCAGACTCGCGGGTTGTTCCGAATCGGTTCGAGGGCCGGCGGCAGCGCATAGCCGTAGCGCTTCTTAAACTCGGCCTTCACTTCCTCGTTGTAGCCGAAAGACTTCGCGCCGGCGTGAAAGGGTTCGTCCTGGTAGCAGAAGACGTTATAGAGCCGGGGGAGGTCCCGGAGACCCGCCAGCCCGGCCTGGACTGCTTCCCGCGCCTGGGCGGCGTACTTCGGGGAATAGACGCAGACGGGCGGGGGCGCGTCCCGACCGAAACCTTCGAAGCCGGAGGTGATGTGGGTGATGACCATGCCGCGTGACTGGGCGTAGGCCAGAACCACCCTTGCTTGGTCGTCGGGCAGGGGTAGCGGATGGTAGAGCCCGGTGAACCCGTGGGCCACGAGGTTGTCGATGGTGTCGCGCAAAACCTGCGCGGAAAGCGGCGGCGTTTCGCCCTTCCAACCCTTGCCGTCCGGGACCGGGGAGAACTGGGTGGTGACGGGGAAGAAATCCGGGTGAAGAGCGCTGACCGGAGCCTTCGGGGTGCTCTCGGGGGCGCCCACAGCGGCGCACACGATGAGATTCACAGCCGCCAACATCCGGACAGGTCCTGTCAGAGGGGGCGTAGCCGCCGCCTTCAACCAGTTTTTGGGTCGTGCGTTCATCCTACTCCATGAGCCAGGCTTCGTTGAAGTGCGCGTGCTTGATGGATTTGGCGGCTGGGATTTCCTGCCGGCGCAGATAAGCGAGCACCGGATTCTGGAGGTTGGCCGCCTTGGGATTCTCTTCCGGCTTCAGAGGGAGAAAGGTGAGGCGGCAATCCCGGCCGCGGAGCTCAGCTTCGGTCGCCGCCTCGAGCCAGCGGCCTTGCCAGGGATCATCCACCGGATCTTCGATGGCGGGCATGGTTGGAGGCGGATAGGGCCAATGCTGAAACCAATGCTGTGTGCGTAAGGTCAAAGTGAAATCCGCGGCCGCAAGAAAACATTTCGCGAGACCGGGCTGATTGCGGAAGATCGACTGTCAAGGACCTCAGCCTTTCTTTTCTCTGTTAAGGCACAAATAGCACTCGGCCATCAAAAGGAAGAAGATGGCGTCGGCCACGCCAAACAGCCCGACGAAGATGAAATGCGGAATGGTGCCCGCCAGCCAGTAATAAAACGCGGTGGCGGAATACGCCAGCTTGTAGAGCGTACCGACGAGGATCAAATCCACATTCCGCCGCAGGTCGCCGCGCGCAATCAGAAAGTAGGCGACGCCAAGTACCAGCACGAACGCGCCGAGCAGCGCGAGATAACCGCCGAAGGCCGGCAGTTGCTCACGGATGCCCAGCGCGGCATAGGCCGGGCCGGGGAAAAAGAGGAAAGTGATTCCCACGAGAACATCGTAAACAGCGGCAAGGGCAAACAAGCTCCGGTAGTACTTTTCTTTGGCAGGATTCATGGCTGGGAGTTTAGCACCCAACGCGCTGAGTGCAAATGAAATTCCGTCTCAATCTTTTCGTCGCCGGTTTTCATGCTTGAGCTTGCGCTTGCGGCCGAGTAAGAGGTCTCCATGAATGGATCAGGAAAACAATCCTCTTCTGCGCGTTCCGCGCCCAGAAACCAAACCCGGTTGTCCAAGAGACCGCCGCCAGGTTACGGAGGGGCGCTGGTGTTCGCCCGGTCCTTGCTCCAGCGGTTCTCTCTCGTGGTCCTGCTGGCGGCCTTGGCCGGGCCCAACCCGGCTGCCGCCCAGTTGAAGATCTATATCAACACCGATCTGGAGGGCGCCAGCGGGGTTTTCAAGTTCGCGCAGACCCGCGAGGTGGACACGCCACTGAACCGAGAGGCGAGGGAGTATTTCATGGGCGACCTCGCCGCCGTGGTGCGCGGGCTGCGCGACGGCGGGGCAACTGAAATCCTGGTGTATGACGGCCACGGCTCGGGGGCGCTCATCCCGCACTTGATGGAGCCCGGGGCGAAATACGCCACGGGCAAGCCCAAACCTGAGATGTGGGGCGTGGACAAGAGCTACGCGGGCTTGGTCTTCCTCGGCTTTCACGCGATGATGGGCACGCCCGACGGCGTCCTCAACCACACGCAGTCTTCGCGAACGGAGAACCGCTATTGGTATAACGGGGTTGAATCAGGGGAGCTGGCCCAGGTCGCTGCGATTGCCGGCCATTACGGCGTGCCGCCGATCCTGGTGACCGGCGATGAGGCGACTTGTCGGGAGGCACGACAATTCTTCGGCGACGGTTGTGTCACCGTGGCCGTGAAAAAGGGGATCGGCCGCGAGGCCGCCGTGCTCTATCCTTTTGCCGAGACACGCCAGGCGCTCTACGAAGGCGCCAAGCGGGCGGTGGCAGCCATCCCGCGCTGCCAGCCCTACCAACTCGCACTGCCGATCAAGGCCAAGAAGCAGTTCCTCGTCTTTGGCAAGGAGGGCACTGAACCTAAACTGGTGACGAAGGAGGGCAGCATCGAGGATGTCTTGCACCTCCTGGATTTCTAAGCCCAGGCGAGGTGCGGAGGACGAGGTCGCGCACGGTCAAAATATTCGTCGCGCCGCAACCACTCCTGATCGACTGAGCCGGTGATATAGGCAAGCATTCGCTTCCACTCAATGCGGGATTGGAACAGGCGCCCAGGGGATCGTCAAGGTCCGGAAACCTCTCCTCGGTTTCGCCTCAAAATCGGCCATTCGAGTTTTTTGACCATACGCCCGGCCGGGCCGGCCGCGGCACACCTTTGCCCGCCCAAGCGCCGGTCCACTCGCCCACGCACCCCCTGCCTTCGCCTCTGGCCGAAGCCGAATTCAACGTTGTCGAAACAGGCGCGGCTCAGATCTGCGAGTATGCGGCTGGCGCCAGGAACCAGTTCGCGACCTTCGATACGGTGTCAGCGTATTGAGGATCGTTCTTGAGCTTGTTCCAGGTCGGATGTTTGCCGAAGGCATCAAAATGCTTCTGGTGCGCTTCCCGGTCCTCAGCGGAGAGCATGTAAGTCAGGTGCGGCAGGTCCTTGCCCAACAGGACCTGCCCGTAGAAGACGGGCGCCAGACCGACCTCGTGCATCACCTCGATTTCGCCCGAGTTGAACATCTCGACCTTCTTGAGCGCCTTGAGCTCACTATGGCTCTGATAGGTGCGCAACTCGAAGACGCGCGGCTTCTGCTCGACTGAGTACGGAGCCAAGTGGAGCTTAGGCTGGCCGGCGAAGGCGAGCATCAGCCAACTGTCAATCCGCTCGAACGCAGGGTCGGATTTGGGCGCCTGCAGGTAGGCGGCGCCGGCCTGCTGGTACTCGGGGTCGGCGTTCAGGCGCGACGCGGCCTTGGCAAAAGCATCGAGTGATGGATAAGGAATGAGCACATAGACGGATGCGGGCCCCTTGGGCTCCAGCTCGGTGAACACGCCGATCGATTTGAGGCCCAGCCGGTTCAGCGCTGGAATGGCCGCCTTCTCCAGGTAACCGTCCAACAGCTCATGGCTGGCACCCTCTTTGAAACGGTAGGCCCGCAGTTCGTAATACTCCCGGGCGGCGCCGCCACTGGGCTGAGCCGCGGCGGTTCGCACGCCGACGGGGCCGAGGCCGGCGAGTGCAGAAGCCGCAAGAGAGGTTTTGAGGAATTCGCGTCGTTTCATGTTTTCTTGTCCTGGTTGTGGGCGGGACATTCCCGCCACGATGCTTGCGCAATTCTCAACAACTTACCGCATCCGCGGACGAGGCGCCATGAAATGATGGCGGGCCGCGTCAGCGGAGCTGGAGCACGTCGGGATGGGTGCGGTTGGCGGCGCTGATTTGCTCCAGAACCTCGTTTGCCGCCAGGTGGTCGTCGAGGCCAAGCCAGCCCTGAGCGGCCCGAAGGTGAAGGGTATCGGGTGGTCTGAGGAGCTTCACGCTGCCTTTCCGCTCATTTGTCTCCAGTCATCGTGGAGGATGGCCATGAGCACCACGTCTTCAAAGACCCCCCACTTTCGCACCCGCTGGCGCAGCAGCCCCTCCCGTTTCATCCCGAGCTTTTCCAGCACCCGACCCGACGCTGGATTTCTGACCATGTGGTGGGCGTAAATACGATTGAGCTTCAACTCCTCAAAGGCATAGCGGATTACCCTCCGCGCCGCCTCGGTCACATAGCCTTTGCCCCAGGATGGCACCCCAATCCAGAAGCCCGTCTCGGCTTGAGAATGTTCGGTATCGATCTCGCGCAGGCCCACAGCCCCGACCAACTGAGCGTCTTCCCTGGTCACAACGCCAAATACTAATTCCTTGTCTGTAGCGGATTGGCCCGTGCGGGCGGCTATCCATTCCCGCGCCTGGTCTTCGGAATAGGGGTGGGGGATGGAGATGGTCGTGTGGGCTATCTCGCGGCTTCCCGCTAACCTGGCCACGGTTGCCGCATCATCCGTTGTCAGTGGACGCAGCAGGAGGCGTTCAGTCTCAAGGGTGGGTTGTTGAATCATGCGGCTGCCCAAACTTTATCCAAGACCTTTTTCACAAACGCCGCGATTTAGTCCGATGGCAAAAGCGCCAGGGCTGCAAAGGCCGTCGCGGCGTCCGACATGAACATCCGCCTCCAGGGTTCGCCTTCGTCGCCGCCATGTTCTTGATCATGATTGAGCGAATACGTCCGCCAGCATTTCCAGCGGCTTTGATCGATCTGACATTCCCGTTGATTGGCCTCCAACCAGGCCGTGGCCCTCTTCAGACTCGGCTGGTCGGCGGGCAATCCCGCCTGGCGAAGCGCATAGGCGATCAGACCCGTGGCATACCCATCCGACTTGGACAGCAGCGGGACATCAGGCTTTCCCCCTGGCCCATACGGCGGGCTGGCCTTGGACCAGGTCCACGGCCCCAACTTGTAAAGGGACCAACCGCCATCGGCGTTCTGTTTGCTCTGAAGGTCTGTCGTCAACGCATCGGTCTGCTCGCGGCTCAGCAAACCCGCCAGACGAGTGGAGGCCAGCAGCATCCAAGCTCTGCTGTAGAGATTCTGATCGGCATAGTTCGCGTTCAGGTAGGAGCGCAATTTACCAACACCGCTGGCCACGTATTCGCCCGCGCCGCCTGTGTAGCCAGGAGCGGTTCCCACAGCCATCGCCGCCAGGGCCGCGCCGTAGTAAACGCTGTCGGTGGACTCGTAAGGCTCAAGCCCGGTGTCCAGCCAATTCCATGCTCCGTCAGCACGTTGCTCTTTCCAAAGCTCTTCGAGCGCTTTGCGGGTCGGCCCACTCGGCACCTGACGATGCTGGCGGGCATCCTCACCGGCCAGAACGAGAAGGTTCAGCACCGCCTCGGTCCCGCGTGACTGTTCATCCTTACCTTTGAATAACGCTTCGTGGCTGCCATACGTGTCCACCCGACGAAGCGTTTCGTCGAGCAGCTTTGCTTCCTGGGGCGTCGGCTGGCTCACGCCTGCCGCTTTGCGCAGCGCCGGGCGGGCCAGCGCATAGGGGACTGTGTTGTGGCACGAAGCACACGAGGTATTGCCTTGGCCAGTTCGCAGCTTTCTGGCTTTGTCGAACCACAAATCCATGCGGTCATCCAGGTATTTTGCCGCCGCCTGCTGGTCCCAGGCAGTTGGTTTATTCCGCACCGTTGATACCTGGGACGGCACCGGCGCGGCAGAGGCCGCCAGGGCCGACGACATGCCAACCGCAAAGAACGGTAGGGCGAACATCGATCCGCAGAATTTCATGGTTTACCCTGTAGCTCGGGCGAAGCTGCCGGTCAAGGCGTTTCTCTTGATGTGTTAATACGCCCGTCCGGCAGGCTCGCCAAACCGGCGGCGGTCGAGGCCTCACGCGACACAATAATGGATTTCGTTTTTGGCTTTGTGGCCCCGCAGCGACCGGTGGTCAAGGGCTTAGCCGCTGGGCACAGTCCCCATCCTGATCGCGGAAGAGAAGGATTCCCCAAATGCGAGGCTCGCGAAGAACACGACCTAGCAACCCGTCGTTGCCTGTAGCAGCCGGGTTAGCGAACATTTTTCACCATCACTTTCTTCTCAGACAGGATGCCCCGTCTCGGTTGGACGGTCCAAAACGTGAACACCGTGTAGTCGCGCTTTTTTTCGGCCTTCATTCGATAATCAATTCTGTCCGGGGAGGTAATATTTGGTTTTAGGCTGTCCACGTAATATGAGGTCTGCACGTCGCACACTTCCTCCATGGAATCGCGGGTGAGCCTATACACCTTGATGTGCTCATCCCGAGCGCAGGTGCCCCTTCCGATCCCATACTTGAGGAGCAGCAGATTATCGTAGAGGGCGACGGCCCCAGTGCCGTAAGAGGAGTCAAACCATTGCTGGATGCTTCTCCCCCTGGCGATACGCGCCGTCAGAATCAGGTGGTCCTCTTTGAAGTCTCCGGCGTCCGCGTCCCTCGTCTGTATCGTGATTCTGGTCTTACCAATCTTGAAAACCTTTTTGCTGCCTTCGGAAAGGCCGAACTCTTTCCACTTCCAGTCCGCGATGAGCAGAAAGGGCTGAAAGGCCAGGAACAGGAGAATGACCGCTGTCTTCATGCGACGGTGATGGCTAACAATTATTCAAGGAACCAGCCGTTCGGATACTGAACCATACAAATTCCAGATGCAATCCCTTTGTTCTGTGAGGTTTGCAGTTGCCGTCACCTGTGCTTCAACACCGAGAAAACCGACACGCGCACCTGAACAGAGGACCGACGCATCCCTGAACATCAACACCGTTGACCGGATTGAGGTTCGGCGATGTCGCCGACCACCACACCCAACGGCAGGGTTTCGGCGATGGTCTCCCTCAAGGCAAGACCCGCAGCTCGTCCAGGTGGTTGTGGAGGTCGGCGGCGGCGCGGAAGACCGGGAAGGCACCTGCCCGGATTAGTTCATCCCCCCCGTAGCCGCCGCTGAGCAGCCCGACGCTGAGCATTCCGGCCCTGCGGGCAGCCATTAAGTCCCAGACCGCGTCGCCGACCACATAGCAGTCATTCACTTCCACGCCCAGGCGCTCCTGGCATTCCAGGAAGAGGTCCGGCTCGGGCTTGGCCCTCGCCACATCCCCGCGCTCCACGACCACCGTCTCCTTGGTGACGCCCAGCGCCTTGAGGGACGGATTGATGTGGGGCCGCTGGTTGGAAGTGGCGATGCCGTGGATGATCTTGTTCTGGCGCAGGAACCGGGTCGATTGAGCGTGTCCCCGCACCCGGCCAAAGGGAGCGCTTTGTTTGCATCAAGGCCGGTCGCCACTCCGGTTGTCCCAAGAATGGATTTGCCGCCCCGTCCTGGTCGGGCATAATGCCGCCATGCGGAAGCGGGTCAAGATCGCGTTTGCGGTGGTGCTGCTCGGCATCGTCGGCGTGATTGCCTGGGAGCTTTCGCGTGAACGTGAGCCGGAGTATCAGGGAAAGCCGTTGAGCAAATGGCTTGGCGAAGCTGCTGACGACTCCCCTGGTATTCCTCTGGACCCTGAAGAAAAACCGGCATCCAGGGATGCAATCCGAGCGATGGGGACCAACGCGCTGCCGGGGCTGATCAAGATGCTGAAGGCGCAAGACTCACCACTGAAACTGAATCTCCTGAATTTGGCTCGAAAGCATTCTCTTTGGGGATTCTCAGTAACGAGGGCGCGAAAGCTGAACAACCGCGCTGTTTTCGGTTTGTGTGCGCTCGGGACCAACGCAAACGTGGCCGTGCCAGAGTTGATGGACCTCTATTTGAAACGGGGTGACGGGACCACGGCCATCGCACTGGCCAATCTAAGCGCAGACGGTGTGTTGGCGTTGGGTCAAGCTCTGACCAACCCAAATATAATCCTGACCAACAAAGTGCCTCAGCTTCGGTTCAGGATGATCTATGCATTAGGTCAACTGGGCGCGTTGGCCCGTAAGGCCGACGCACGTCCTGAACGATTGGCCCGCCTCGAATTAGAAGCTAAGCTCGCGGCATCAGCCCTGCTTCAGTGTCTGAACGACCCTGACGTTTTCATTCGCATTGCCGCCGCGCAGGCGTTGGTTGATCTGGGCATTGACCAGGAGAGAGCCGTAGCCGTTTTCGCGAAGAGCTTGACCGATCCTAATCGGCGCGCCAAACAACAGGCAGCATTCTACTTGCTCAGGCTCGGCCCCGCCGCCGCGTCTGCCGTCCCGGCTTTGGTCAAGGCATTGCAGGACCAAGATGAACTGGTCCGGCCAGTGGTTAGCAATGCTCTGAAGGAAATCAGTCCCGGAGCCGCCGCCAAGGCGTTGGCAAACACGAATCTGCCGGGCTTGTGACCGGCCATCTGGGGGCAAGGCATCCAACTGACCGCCGCGTCGAACCGCCGAGGGGGCCGAAGCCGACCAGAACCCATCACAGGGTAATTAAGCTCATGGGAACCCTAAAACTGATCGAGGCGGTTCGTGGCTCCTGCCTGGCTTCCGCCTGGCATCAAATGAGGTTACTTGAGGCTGGCGGTGGGGCGGCACCGGGCGGCACCGGATTTACATCCAGCGCGGTCGGTTTACCTGGTGACGGCGAGCTTCAGCCCCAGCCCGACAAACAGAGCACCGGTTGCCCTCTTCGCCAGCAAACTGCTGGACGAGCCTTGCCTTAACCGTGTGCTGATCGCGGCGGCGAACCAGGCGACCAGGGAGCAGTAAATCGTCGAGTTGAAGATGAAAACCGCGCCCAGGAACAAGAAGGCGAGGACCTTCGCATGGCTCGCGGGGTCCACGAACTGCGGCAGGAAGGACAGGAAGAACAGCGCCACTTTGGGGTTGAGCACGTTGGTCATGGCGCCCTGCCGGTAGATGGTCCACAATTTCTGCGTCGGAAGCTCAGGTGCCGCCGTCGCCGCGACCGTCCGGTCCAGCAGCAGGCGTGAACCCAAATAGACCAGGTAGGCGGCACCGGCCAGCCTAACGACCGTAAACGCGGAGGCGGATGCGGCCAGGATGGCGGACAGCCCTAAGGCGGCGGCAACCGTGTGGACCGTGCCGCCTGAGCTGATTCCCAGGACCGACACCACGCCCGCCTTTCGCCCCTGGGAGATGCTGCGCCCGACGATGTAGAGGGTGTCCGGGCCAGGCATGAGGTTCAGCAGCAGGCCGCTGGCGATGAAAAGAGGAAGATTTTCGGTTCCGAGCACGGGGCGTCCTTACGAGGCCATCGGAAGCGCGAAGTCGGGGCTTTGCACATGCCGGATGTAACCCTCGGCCTGCTTGTGGCCGCTCTCGACCCCGCGCATCCGGGTGACCATTTCCTGGAGGGCATAGAACTTGTCCGGGGCCTGGCTGGCGTGGGCGTAGCAGGCCGCCCGCTTCCGTGGTTCGGTTCCCGTAATATCGACGTAGTGGGTTGGGGTGAACTGAACCGTGTCCTCGCCGTTGGAAACCTCGTAATAATAGAGGGCGAACTTTTTGCCCATCCGCAGCCAAGCCTCATAGACCAGGAGCGAAATGGCGCGGTGATCGGCGTGATTGTCGATGGGCCAATGGGTGAAGACGAGATTCGGTTGTTCGGCCTCCAGGATGCGTTGGAATCCCTTGTAGTGGGCAGAATCAACGATCGCGGCACCGTTGAGCTGCCCAGCGTAAGCAGGGCGGGCCTTGAGAATCTCGCAGGCTTTCTTGGCCTCAGCTATACGCACCGATTTGGCATCTTCCAGCAGCGGGTTTTCGGGCCACTCACCCCGGTTGAGGTAGAGCAGGACAACCTCGTGCCCCAGGTCAGTGTAACGGGCGATGCTGCCGCCGCAGCCGTATTCGGGGTCGCCGGGATGCCCACCGGTGACGACCACCTTGAGCTTGGGCTTTGTTGCTGGCGGTGTTTTGCCGGGCAACGGCTCGGCGGCGGTTGTCGCCAGCGGCAGGCCAACCGCGACGGTGGTTCCCAGCCAGCCCGCCTTGCTCAGCATGTTTCGGCGTGAGATCGGTTTCATGTGCTCGTCCTGGATTCTTTTGCGGCGAGTATGGGAGCGGAATCGGCGGAGATCAACACCTCCGGCTGGTCCGTTGACGAAGACCAAGTCAGGGTGAAGAATATCGGCGTGGAACCGACCTACACCGAGACGCAGGGCCAATACTTGGCGTTCATTTACTACTACACCAAAATCCACGGGTAAAGCAGTAAAGCAGGGGGTCGCAGCCCCTTGGCAAACGCCGCGATGCCCAGGGCCAGCCCGCCGGCCAGCCGGTCCCAGGGCCCTTCGAGCACTCCTTGGCGCAACGGCCCCTCGGTGCATTGCCGCAACGCCGCGCGTTGCTCCTTGTCGGTCCATCAGGCGCACAGACCGCCCAAGGGCGCGGGCACAAGGAGGGGGGCCATTTTCCTCGCCAGGTCACTTGCTCAGTTCGTAAACGCGGACGTAATCGACCTCGAAGTAGTCCGGCAGTTTGGCCTTGCGGATGTCCCCGGCCCAGTTGCCGATTTCCTCGGTCAGCTTGAGGTACTGCGGCACCTGGGAAACGCCGCCGGCCTTGCTGCGCCAGACTTCCTTGCCATCCACGTAAAAAACGTATTCCTCCGGCGTCCACCACAGGCCATAATTGTGGAAGCCTTCCGTCAGTTCGGGCATCGTCATTGAGGTGCCGGCGGTCTGGTGTTCCTTGCCGTAGCCGTCCCAGTGGAGATTCATCGTGATTTTGCCGTCGCGCCAGGGAATTTCCACGATGTCGATCTCGGTTCCATCCCGGCCTTCATCGCCGACTTTGCTCACGCCCGGACACATCATCCAGAAGGCGGGCCAATGGCCTGGCTCGCGCGGCATCTTGCAGCGGGCCACGTAATAGCCGAAAGCGTGCTCGAACTTGCCCTGCGTTCTAACCGCTCCGCAGGTGTAACGGTCGCCATCCTTTTTGGTGCGGAGCAACAGGGTGCCCTGGCCGCTAAGATAGGCGTCCGCTTTGACCCAGTAACCGTCCCGGCGTTTCCCGTCGCCGAGCCGGTTCCATTTCGTCTCATCCAACGTGGTGCCGTCGAATTCATCGTGCCAGATGAGTTTCCACTCCTTGCCCGCCGGGGCGGGCGGGAGGAATTCTTTTGCGGATTCAGTTTGGCCGGGCGCGGGCCATGAGGCGGCGACACCAAACAGGAAGATCAAGGGGTTGAGCAGCTTTGTCATCATGGCTCGACTTTATGCGGCGTACTCGCCCCAAAAGCAAGAAAATCGACGCCAGTGTCGCGCAGCAGCGGGTTCAAAGCCAAGGCCAGGGCGGTGACGGCGCCGAGCGAGTTGACTTGGCCGGCGGCGATGGCGGCGGCCGCTTCGGCACTGGTCAACGTCACCAGTTCCATCTCCTCGAGGTCGCCGGGGTCAGGGGCCGCGACGCGCCGGAGATGGTCGGCGGCAAAAAAGTGGGCGCGGCCGCAGCCCTGGTTGGCGTTGCAGACAAAGCTGCCGAGGCTGCGCCAATGCTCGGAGACGGAGCCGGTTTCCTCCAGCAATTCCCGCTGCACCGCGGCCAGGGGCGACTCTGCCGGGGCGATATGCCCGCCGGGCGGGTAGAGGCCGACCGCGCGGGCGCCGTGCTTGTATTGGCGCAGCAACAGGATGCGTCCATCCTCCAGCCGGGGCACAACCAGCGCGTAGTCCGGCATTTGGAGCTGGTGAAAGTTCTCGATGACCCGGCCGTCGGGCAGGCGCAGGCGCTGGACGAACAGGCGCACCCAGGGCGGCGCGGCATAGACCTCGCGCGTGTCGAGGACTTGCCAGGGCTGGTGTTTGGGGGAGGAGTGGGGCATAGATAAACCTCCAAAGGCATAGAGTATTAGCGAGGCTGCGCCTCAGACCACCTGTGGAATCGAGTCTGCCCGGCGAGGTTCATTGAGCATTGAGTATTGAGTATTGCTTATTGGTCATTGGGTCCGCAGTCCGAAAGTTCATTCGGCGTCATCCGCGGGCATTCTTCAATAACCAACGATCGTTTTTCTCCCGATTCGGAATCGGGATTCAATTCACCTAAAAGTCCCGATTCCGAATCGGGATTGCCATCGCAGCGAAACTTGGCCTGATTACAACGAGTTTTGCCGGTCAGGAACTCAAGTGACGAGTGACAAGCAGGTTGGTCCTGCAGGGCCAGCCTTTCCAGGCGGCGCTACCTTGTCCGGTTGCCCAGGGGTGCCGGGTCCATGGGGCTATTGGCCGGCCGGAGCCCCGCCCTGCCGGACCAGTTCGACGCAGCGCAGGTTGACGGCCTTCCAGGCGGCGGGGTCAGGGGAACGCACCGCCACCACCAACTCACCCGGCTGGTTGATTTGGACCTGGCCGAAATCGGTGACGCGGAAGTCGCTCCAGCTCCCGGTTTGGGGGACTTTGCCGGCGAGCGACTCTTTGCCCACGGCGACCGCCAGCGCGGCGCCTTCATGGACGGTGGCCAGGGAGGCACGGACGTTGAAGCGGCCGGGCCTGGTCACCTGGAGTGTCCAGGAAACCCAATCCTCGGGCCGGTCCCAGAAGCCGATGTTCGGCTGGCCGCCTTGGGCTTCCTGCTGCAGGTCGCCATGGAGTTCAGCGGACTCAGCGGGCAGGGTGAAGCCGCCATTGGGCTCCGGCTGAATGAGGGCGGTCTTTTCCGTGGTGGCGCTCGGCTTGAGGTTACGGCCGGTGATCTTCAGGCCGCAGGCAATGTCGCTCACCTTTTCGGCCGGCAGGGTGACGACCAAGGCCTCGGCCGTTTGGGTGAAGTGGAGCCGGCCCTTGTGTCCGAGCAGTTCGATGCGTGAGATGCGGTTGCCGCCGCCGGCGGCGGGCTTGGCGAGGGTCTTGATGACGAGGCGGCCGTCCTCGGGCCAGCCGAGGGCAAAGGCATAGAGGGTCTTGCCCTTGGTCGTGAAGCGGATGTCACGGGCGCCGTAGGCAAAGTCCTCGCCGAAATGACCCCCCTTGGGCCGGACCGGTCCTTCGCCATAGACCAGCCAGGGACGGGTCCCGTGGAGGCCCTCGCCGTTGCGGGCCATCCAGTCGGCCAACTGGTTGAGCATCTGCTCGACTTCCGGGTCGAGCGAACCATCCGGGCGCTGGACGACATTGAGCAGGAGGTTGCCGTTCTTGCTGACGATATCAACGAGCATGTGCACGGTCCACTTGAGGGGACGGAACTTCCAGGTGCGGTTGTAGAACCAGTCGCCGATCGAGGTATCGGTCTGCCAGGGGCAGGGGTTGATGCCGGCCATGACGCCGCGTTCGAGGTCTTCGACCCAGCGGCCTTGGGACTTTTGCTTGCAGGTGTAAATGACCTGCGGGGCGCCGCCGCGGCGATGGGCGTCGCTGTTGTAGAGATGGGCGATGAGGCTGCGGCCGACCTCGTTGCCGAACGGCACGCCGCCGTCGGTGTAGAGCAGGTCGGGGTGGTAGTTGTCCACCAGTTCCTTGATTTCGTTGAACCACAGGCGCTGCCAGCGGGGATTGTTGCTATACCAGCCGCGGTCACCCGGCTGGGCAGGGAAATGGTAGAGGTCCTGGTACTGGGGGTCGGCACCGTCGTAAGGCACGCCGGCCAGCGGGCCGTTGGTGTCGGAGCGGTGGCTGTCCTGGAACCAGGTGAAGCTGGCGCCGAGATGCTCGGAGACGCCGAAGCGGAGGCCGTATTTGGCGGCGGCCTTCTGCCACTCGCCGACGACGTCGCGTTTGGGTCCCATGTTGACGGCATTCCAGCGGTGGAGTTGGGAGTTCCAAAGGAAGAAGTTGTCGTGATGGGAGCCCATACTGACGAAGTAGCGGGCGCCGGCGCGCTGGTAGAGGGCCATGAGCCGATCGGGGTCCCATTTCTCGGCTTTCCAGAGCGGGATGATGTCTTTGTAGCCGTTGGTGGAGGGGTGCCCGTAGCGTTCGAGGTGGTCTTTGTACTGGGGATGGCCCTGCACATAGATATGGCGGGCGTACCAGTCACCGAACATGGGCACCGCCTGCGGGCCCCAGTGCGCCCAGATGCCGAACTTGGCATCCCGAAACCACTCCGGGCAATGATAGTTGGTCAGCGATTCCATGGTCGGCTGGAAGGGGCCGGGGGCAATGGGCAGTTCGCCGACCGAGTTGGACTGCGCTGCCTGGGCGCCGAGGCAAAACGCCAGGAGCAGTCCCGCCGACAGCACGCTGAAGGTTCGTTTGATGCTCATAGGTCCTGGTTTATATCGGGGATTGCGGCCGCGGTCAAGATTATCCGGGCATGGCCCCGGCTTGAAATCCGAAGTCGGAGTCCTTTTTTGGGAAAAAATGGCCAATGTAGCCAATGGAGCCAAGGCAGCCAATGCAGGGCATCGTTTGGGCAAGGGAATCGCCGTGGACAGTGCCTCCGGGGCCAGAGCCGCAGCATGGGGATCACGTCGCGCAGGTTTGACAGGCCGACGGTAAGACGGTATCTTACCACGCAATGACGACGAAGGTTTCCACAAAAGGGCAGATTGTGTTACCTGCCGAAATCCGGCGGCGGGACGGCATTGAACCCGGTCAAGAGTTCGAAGTCGAGCGCGTTGACCGTGATGAGTATCGGCTTGTGCGCCGCCGACCGCGCCCGAATGAGGGTCTGGTGGACTGGCTGTTGGCCTGCCCCGAAAAAGGGTTTTTCGTCCCGGTTGAATCCGAGTCCACGGACACTCTGTGACCTTCCTCGTTGACGCTAACGTACTGAGCGAACCGACCAAGCCGGCGCCGCAGCCGAAGGTGGTCGAGTGGCTGCGGCGCAACGAACGCGAGGTTGCCGTTGATCCGATCATCCTTGGTGAGATTCGGTTTGGCATTCATCTCCTGCCCGCGGGCGAACGCCGCCGGCGGTTGGAGCACTGGTTCAATGCGGGCGTGAGGCAGATCGTGTGTTTGACGTGGGATGCCGCCGTGGGCCTGCGTTGGGCGAAGCTGCTCGCCGAGCTGCGCGGCCGAGGCCAAACTATGCCCATCAAGGATAGCCTGGTCGCTGCGACCGCGCTCAGTCACGGCCTGACCGTCGCTACTCGCAATGTGTCTGATTTCAAGAAGGCGGCAGTGAAGGTCGTCAATCCGTTCGGCTGAGGCGGACAAACGGTGTTCAACGGGTGTGGTCGCCTCCGGGAAAGAGCGGCTACACAGAATCGTTTCGATGCGCGTGGGGTTAGTTAAAGCCAACTCTGATTGGGGGTTGCACGAGGGAGATTAGGAGTAGGAGTAAGAGTAAGGATTAGGAGTAGGATTAGAGATTAGGATTAAGATTAGGAGGGAGCAGCCAGAAACGTGAAATGCTCCCATTTCAGAACCCTCGCAGGTCGGTGCTGAAACGTTCCGGCAGTCCGGGCGCCGGCCGGCGCTTGAGGACCAGGTATTCGAGGCCGTTGCGGGCGCAGTATTCGCGCTTGCCTCCCTGGTCGCCATCCTCGTTGACGGCGTAAATGTCCGGCTTGAGGCGCTGGATTTCCGGGTCGGCGTCCAGCCAGCCCTCGCCGCTCGAGACCAGCGCCCGGGCCACATAGCGGATCGAACCGGCCAGGTAGCGGCGTTCTTCCTGCGGAAACAGCGGATGGCCTTGGCCCTTGAGCAGCCGGATGTTCGCGTCATGGCCCACGATGACATAAAGCTCACCGTAGGCGCTGACTTCCTCAAAGAAGCGCACGTGGCCGGAGTGGAACCAATCATAGCAGCCCGTAACCACCACTTTTTTGCGGCCGGGCACAGCCGGCTGCGCCGGGGCTTCGGGAAAGCCTTTGAGTTGCTCGGCGGGCAGCACCCGGTAGTGGAGGCCGCGCCGCCGGCAGGCGGCCAGGCGGGCATTATTCGCCGGCGATGGTTCGTCCACCCATATATCCGCCTGCAAACCGCTCAGCTCCGGCGGCGCCTCGGCATCCACCGGGCTGACCCGAGGCAGTGCCCGGCTCACATACCGCACGGCGTTCAAGAAATAAAGCCGCTCGGCCAAGGGGAACTTGGGCAGTTGGCCCGTGATGGCCTGCACCGCCTGGTCCGGCCACAGCAGTACGGTCACCGGGCCGAACCGGGCGGCCTCTTCCAGGAACCGGAGGTGACGGGAACGGACATCATCGAATGGCCCTGTGACCACGACCTGGTTATGCGGAGCGGTTTTCAGGTTCATGGCCGATTTCACTCGCCGCTGCAGTTAGGCCCCTCGACCCCCGACCCGCGCCCTGGTTCTGATCGTCACCCTGAAGGCCCCCGGCACCGGCTCCCTGGAAACGATGAGCAGGTAGCCGCCGCCGCAGCCCGAATACATGGCGCCGGGATAGTGCCGTTGATAGGCCCTCAGGATGCCCTTGAGGTCCACTTGGATGACCGGGTGCCGGACCGTATGCGGCAGGAGCTTCTCCCAGCACACCATGCAGTGGTTGAGCGAGGCGCCCAGGGCCGCGACATCCATTTTGCGGATGGCCTCGAAGCAATCCTTGCCCGTCTGGCCCAGGCGCGCAATCCACTTCGGAGCCAGGTGTTGCTCGCCCAGGGGATTGTAGCCCTCGGGCCGCGGTTCCACGGGCAGCACCTGCAGGACCCGCTCCAGCCAGCGCGTCACTCGGGCCTGGTTGAGCGACTCGATGTGCGACGGAAACACCCCGCCATTGGCGGCAAAATCGTAGTCGAGCCGGCTGATGCCCGGATAGACGAGGCCGATCATGTCCTGCGAACCGCTCGGCTCGGCTTTGCCTTTGTTCTCGGCCGCGTAGAGCTCCCGGACCAATTGGTCGGGCGGACGGTCCGGGAGGCGCTTGGCCCAGAGTTTCATGGCCACCGCGCGGGTGCCGCTGGCGCAGCCGGCGCGTTCCATCACGCGGAAAGTCGGTTCGAGCGCCACGACCACCATCGAGCCTGGGGGCTTGGGGTTGTGGCGGGAGACAAAAGGCTGGTCAATCCAGCCGCCCGCCAGGGCCAGCCGGTTGGGGATGCCGCCGATGACCTCGGTGATCGGCCAGGGGCCGCCCCGCCCCGCGCCGCCGCCGCCAGAGTGCCTGCACGATGCCGATGCCATGATTGCTCTCAAAGCATTTCTCCGCCGCGCTCAAGGCCGCGCCGCGTGGCGGTATTGAACAACAGGGTTGCCGGTATGGCCAGCAGAATGGTGCGGGCGAGGTTTGACGGGGCGCATGGGAGTGTTTGCGAACGGCGAATGGCGAACGGCGAACGGCAAGCGGCGAGCGGCGAATGGCGAACGGCGAACGGCCCCTCCTCTCTCCCATGCGCTCGGAGCGCGTGGGAGGGGGTGAACCGTCTCTCCGCTCTACCCAGGGCGGCCCGCCTCCGCTACGCTGCGGCGCGGCGGGCAGGCCCGCCGGTGCTCGCCCCGTGGGATAAGCAGGGAGGAGTGTCTATCTCACGGGGCGAGCTCAAGAAGTGGCTGGATAAAAAGGCTTGCGTTCGTGGAGTCGATAGACATATAACATGATATACGGATTAGGCACCACCGATATTATGACGAGGGAATTCCGAGTTTCTCGCATGGCGCGGCCAGTCAGGAGGACCAACACCTGGATGGTTTGGGCGGCGTCTTGCAAGGCTTCGCCCAGCAGGAGGGTGTATTGTCTGCGGCACGGGGGGTGTCTGAATCGGTGCCGGTTTTCGGCGAGCAGGCGGGTGATATGAAGAACGGGTGCCAAATGCTTAGGGCGCGCGTGCTGAGGGGTGGGGCGCGCTGGCTTGGCGCCATCGTGACGCCCTTGGCGCTCAGCCTGTCGCCATTCGTGCGGGCCGCGGCCAGTTCGGGCGCGTGGTGCGAGAATTGGGAGAGCGCGCCGGTCGGCACCTACGTCCCGGCCGAGCTTCCCACGGCCCCGTACCGCACTTTCATCCAGACCGGGTCGGCTTACTGGGTGGTGGATGATACTATTTCGCACAGCTCCGACTGCGGACCCCCTCTGGAGACGGCGGAGATCCTCACCTACGGGGGAAGCAAAGTCCTGAAGCTGACTTCGATCGAGAGCGGCAGCGAATGCGCGGACAATGTGTGGGTAGATGCCTTTGCCACGCTCTCGCCCCCGAGCCGTGTTTCGTTGCCGCTCAATGCGGACACGACGCTCTCTTTCTACGAAATCGGTCAGTTGGTGAATCCCGGGGCGGCGGGGCCAGGCTGCGCGCTCCTGCCGTGCGGGGACAAGATTTATCTGGCGTTGGCGGACAACCGGAGTAACGATCTGATTTACGTTCTGCAGCGCGCCGATAATGACTCGCCATTCGAATCACCCTTGGTGCCCGGTTACAAGGAGATATTCCTCGACCCAGGCGGTGGATACTATAGCCGCAACCTCTTTGCCGATTTCAGCAGCATCCGGGGTTCGAATGCGGTTGGGAACCAGATTACTGCGGTAAGCTTTTCGGTCGACGAGCACGGGTGGGCTATCCTGGACGACCTGGCGATCGGTGGCGCGGCTTTTGATGTGATTGATCCCAATCCGGATCTTCTCGACCCAGACGGGGAGGTCATCGACCTGCGCTCGTCGGCGAACATCGATCAGTTGGCGTCCGCCAACACTACCAAACGCGGCGTGGTGGCCGACGGGGTGACGCAGTTGCTTTTGCGGGTGGCAGCGAAAGGTGCCGTGACATTTTCGTTGCCGAGCGGCACCCTGATGGATGGCAGCCTGGGGCCGGTGGGTGGCACCGGCAGCCCGAGCACGACCGTCCGAGTGAATCCGGTCAAGGGTTCGGACGGACGGTCCTGGGCTTTCGCCCTCTATACATCGCCGGTGGATTTCATACCGGTCGACGGAGTTCGGCGCACCCTTAATCTCACGGCGGCGGGCACATTCGGCTCGGTGCCGAAGACGTTGAGTTTGGAACGTCCCCCGGTGGTGCTGGTGCACGGAGTGTGGAGCAGCGGAAGCGCGTGGCGACGGCTGCAGAGTTACCTGACGGCGCGGGGTTTCACCGTTCCGGCGGAAGCCCTTATTGACTACGCAGAAGAATCTGCGGGTTCGTTCGATCCCTATTCGAGGGACCACTTCGTTGTGGACATGCTGAGTATGGGGACCGAGGGTGTCCTGCGGGGTATTCGTTCTCAAGGGATTGCCGCTACCCAAGTCGATGTGGTCGGGCACAGCATGGGAGGTCTGGTGGCCCGGTCACGCGTGGCGACCTTGAATCAGCCGCTGTACCTGCGGAGGGAGAATTTCCGAAAGGGCGACTTTCACAAAATCATTACGGTGGGGACACCGCATCGCGGAACACCGTTGGCTGATTGGCTGCTGACCTACAAATGCGATCGGCTGTCGTGGTTCGGCGGCCACCCGACGATCGAGCAATGGTTCGAGCAACACGGGCGACCTCTTGGCGCCGCGATTTATGGATTCCAGACCGCGAGTGTCGCCTTGAAGAACATTGGCGCCACCGCAGTGCCTTCATCAGCCATCGTGGGCATAGCCCCGGACAATTCGGGCACGGAATTCTTTTTGAATAGGATCCCGGCTTGGTCCGGACATCCGGAGACCACCGTGGACCTTTTGCTCGGCGGGAACGGAAATCACGACACGATCGTTACGGTGGAAAGCCAGCGTGGGGGGCTGGGCGGTGGGGCCAGCAGATCAGTCTCGGGAGTCGTTCATACCAGCATCGCGCTGGGCGATGTCAGCGAAACGGAATCAACGGCCGTTTGGGAGGGCGTGGTGGAGCGGCTGCGCACGTCGGTTGGCTCGCCCCTGTTCGGCACTTTTGGCAATGTGAATTCGACTGGAACAGCGCTTCAGCCGACGCCGTGTCCCGGCAGTTTGCGGGCGGCCGCGTCCCCACCAGGGTCCGGGCAAAGCGCCCTGCTCGAGTCCGGTGCCACGGTCACGCTCACGCCGGCCCCCGGCACGATAGTGCACCCGGGCGACGCGCTGAACAGCGATTTCAGCATCGTCGGTGGCAACGCCGTGGAAGGCGCGTTGTTGGCCGTGGGGCGGCAACTCGAAATCATGACCGGCGCCCCTCCGTTTGCCCTTTCCTACATCGTTCCTGCGGATCGCCTGGGCAGGATCGAGATTCTGGCGGATACGTTCGGCCCCGGCCCCGAGAACTATTCGGCTTCGACCTATGTCCTGGTACAGGCGCTTTCGCCGCTGACGGCGCTCAGCGTGGAACCCAGGCAGCTTTCGCTGACGCAAATCGGGCAGCACTATCGGCTCCACGTCAGCGGCGTGTTCGCCGACGGAACAACGAACGACTTGACGGCGGGCGACACCGGGACGTCCTATGCAACCCTCACAGGCAGCAACTCCGTCATCTCGGTGAGTACCAATGGTCTCATCGAAGCCCGCGGATTGGGTGGAGACACGGTCGTCATTTTGAACCAGGGCCTGACCGCACGGGCGGTTGTTAGCGTAACCAATCCCCCGCCCGCCCCGCCATCGATCGTCAGACAGCCGCAGGGCCAGGTTGCCGTCCCCGGTGCCGGGGTTGTGTTCACCGTGCAAGCCGAGGGATCGGTGCCGCTGTATTATCAGTGGTACTTGAACGGACACGCTGTCGCCGGAGCCACGTTGCCGAGCTTGAGTCTCGGCGCCTCCCAGCCGGGCGACTTGGGTCGTTATACGGTCGTCGTCACCAACCGATGGGGGGCGGTGACGAGCGCCGTTGCCACATTGGCTGCACCTGAAACGGTGAAGCCGACGGTGACAATCACGTCGCCGGCCGCAGGCGCCCGCCTGACAAGCGGTGCTATCACCATCAAGGGAACCGCCAAAGACAACGTAGCCGTGGCCTGTGTTTGGTGGCAACTGAACGCGGGCTCCTCGACAGCGGCAGTCGGCACTGCCATCTGGACGGCAGATGTCGGCCTTGCGCCCGGCACTAACGCGTTCCGCGTTTACGCGGTGGACAGTAGCGGGAATTTTTCGGTGACAAACCAAACCACTTACGACTATGCGCTGACAGCCCGGTTGACCGTGGTCGTCGACGGCGTTGGAGCCGTAACACCGAAACTGGACGGACAAAACCTGGAACTTGGCAGGAGCTACACCATCACCGCGAAGCCCGGCAATGGCTATGTGTTTTCCGGCTGGGGGGGTGATGTTGCCGCCAGCACGCCCGCGCTGACCTTCATCATGCGGAGCAATCTGGTGTTGCGGGCCGTCTTCATTCCGAGTCCGTTCATTCCATTGGCCGGCAATTACGCCGGGCTGTTCCTTAGCACAGATACCAACCTGGATGTGACTGCAGGCAACAATGGGTTCTTCACGGCCTCCGTCGAGGACAGTGGGAGCTTCACCGCCAAACTGCGGCAAGGAGTTCGCATGTGTCCCTTGTCTGGGCAGTTCTCGCTGGCCGGCAGTTGGCGCGGGACAGTGACCGGGGGAGCGAGTAATCTCAGCCTGAGCCTCCAACTCGACTTGATCGGGAGAAACACTATCGTCGGCCAGGTCGATGGCGGCGCCTGGATGGCGGAGCTGGTCGCCGTTTTGAACGCGAGGACCAATGGAGAATCACGGGCGGGGAACTATACGCTGGTGCTCTCCGGGAGCGAGGATGCACCGGTTTTCCCTGGGGGCTTCGGCTTTGGCACGGTGAAGTTGACGAAATCGGGGGCGGTAAGCTTAGGCGGCACCCTGGGTGACGGAACCAAGATCACGGAAAGCACCTTTGTATCACGAACCGGTCACTGGCCGCTTTACGCTTCACTGTATTCAGGCAGGGGGTTGATCTGCGGCTGGCTGATGTTTACCAACACCGCTGCGAACGATATCGAGGGGGTGCTGCGCTGGGTCAAGCCGGGACAGGTGCTGGGGACGAAGATTTATCCGAACGGATTTGCGTTTGGTCCAACCAACGGGCTGGCAGCGTCGGGGTCATACTGGACGAACCGCACGCCGCTGTTCAACTGGAGCAACGGCGTTGTGGTGCTAGAGAATGGGAATCTCAGGCAGAGCATCGTCAACCCGGTCGGCGTGGCCGCCAACGGTAAGGTGACTGACAACGCTAAGACAAATGGTTTGAGCCTGAAGATCGCGACGGCCTCCGGCCTATTCAGCGCGAGCATGACGCAAATCAACGGGGCGAAAAAGACGCTTAAGTTCAGCGGAGCACTCAACCTGAAATCGAGTTCTGGTTACGGCATGTTCCTCGGGACCGACGAGACCGGCAGCGTGTTTTTGGGGGCCCGGCCTTGACTGTCTCGTCAGAGGCCGTGCACGAGCTGTCGTTGCGCTCCTGAAATCCGCGCATTCCCATCCAAGAGGCACGCAAGTTAATCGCCGGAAAATCGAAACACTTTCGCAATGGCGCGGGGCTGACGGATCATATCTGGACGATTGATGAACTGCAGGCGGCTAGCTAAACATGCCCCGCAAGCCGTCAACGCCCCCAGCCGTGAGTGCAGCGGTTCAGCTTGAGGGCCACAAAAAGCAGCGCACCCCCCAAGACGAGGGCCCAGTACCTCCACATCGCTACGGCCTTCTCGGCTTTCCTCAACTGCTCATCCTTGATTCCCCACCGTTCCCATTCTTCTTCTTCTTCGCTCCGGTTCATGGCTTGGGTTCAAGCCCCTGGCGCCGCCAGTGTCGACTCAAAACCGAGATTGACAGGTCAACACAGGGTTGGGACGTTGCCGCTCCGTAAGAAACATCAGGCCGGTATCGGACTTTTCACGGGCCGTATATTGATTAACTATGTTGCAGAATCTTCGCAGGCGGGCGCATTCCGACACTGCCCCCGAGCGCGGGCGGAAGCCCTCCCCCCTTCCCCCCTCCCATGCGCTCGGAGCGCAGGGGAGTGTTTGCGAACGGCGAATGGCGAACGGCGAACGGCCCTTCCCCTCTCCCATGCGCTCGGAGCGCAGGGGTGTGGTCGGTTTTTCCGGTTTATGCAGGGCGGCGGCCCGCCGAGGCTGCGCCCCGGCGGGCCTTGTCCTGAGCTACTCTCTTGGTGCCCCTATGGGGCGCAAGAGTGCCGCGGTGCGCGCGGGTGAAGTGGAATTGGTGGTCCCGCTCCGGGCGGGATCAGGATGCGGGCTTCGCCGGCTGGGCTGGTTGGCGGCGCTGGTGTTGCTGGCGGGCGGGTGCCTGGCCGGCCGGCCGGTCATCCCCAGCGCCGCGGGCCCCGGCTGGCAGGTGCAGCAAGGCCAGGCGCTCTGGCGGCCCAACCGGCATCGGCCCGAACTGGCGGGCGAATTGGTGATGGCCAGCCACGGGGAGGCCGCTTGCAGCCTCGAATTCTCCAAGGCGCCGTTCCCCCTGGTGCGGGCGCAGACCACGCGCACGAACTGGTTCATCCAGTTCCCCGCCCAGCACATTGGCCTGCGCGGCGGCGGCGCGCCGCCCGCCCGCTTTGCCTGGCTGCATCTGCACGCGGCGCTGGCCGGGCAATCGTTGCCGCCGGCCCTGCGCTTCGAGCGCAAGCCGGCGGGCGGCTGGCGGTTGGTCAACACGCGCTCGGGCGAAAGCCTCGAGGGCTTTCTGGGGCCGTGAGCCTGTTCTTGAAACGATGGTGGTGGCTGCCCCTGGCCCTGTTGGTCGGTCTTGGGCAGTGGCGCCTCCGTTTTGATGTGGATGTCCTCAATCTGCTGCCGCCGGAGCAGCCGACCGTGCAAGGGCTGAAACTCTACCAGCAACATTTCGCCAATGCCCGGGAACTCATCATCAGCCTGCGCGCCCCGGATGCCGAAACGGCGGAGCGGTTGGCGGAGGCCCTGGCCTTGGGCTTGCGCCAGGCGACGAACCTGGTGGCGGGCGTGGCCTGGCAGCCGCCGTGGATGGAGGCGCCGGGGCAACTGGCCGAACTGCTCGGCTGCTTGTGGCTCAATCAGCCGCCGGAGTCATTTGGGGCGCTGACCAATCGGCTGGCGGCGGACCGGTTGAAGGCGGTGCTGGCCCAAACCAAGGAAGCCCTCGCCACTTCCCTCTCGCCGCTGGACATCACGCGGCGGGCGTTCGATCCGTTCGATCTGTTGAACCTGCCGGCGCTGACCAATGTCAGCGGCCTTTCCCTGGAACAGGGGCAAAGGATGTTTGCTTCCAGCCAGGGGAGCTATCGCTTGCTGTTCGTGCAAGCCCGCCCGGAGTTGGCCAGTTACCGTGCCTGCGCCAGTTGGTTGAAATCGATAGCGGCGACCGTGGGCGGTCTCCGGCTCCACCAGGCGGATTGGGAAGGGGTGGTGATTCGCTATACCGGGCGCCCGGCCTTTGTAACAGAAATTGCCGGCAGTATGCGCCATGACCTGAGTGGCTCGGTGGCGGGCACGGCGGCCATCATTGCGCTGCTGTTTTGGCTGAGCCATCGGCGGTGGCTGCCGATGTTCTGGCTGCTGGCGCTGCTGGCCTTGATTTTGGCGGCCACGCTCGCGCTGGGGGGGTTGGTTCTGGGGTCGATCAACGTGGTGAGCATGGGATTTGCGGCGGTCCTGCTGGGATTGGCAGTGGACTACGCGGTAGTGCATTATCAGGAGGCGGTCGCGCATCCGCAGATGACGGTGCCGGAGGTTCGGCGGGCCATTGCCCCGAGCATCCTCTGGGCCGCCATCACCACGATCAGCGCCTTCCTGGTATTGAATCTGGGCGGGCTGCCCGGACTGGCGCAACTGGGCACGCTGGTGGCTATCGGTGTGGCACTGGCAGCCCTGGTCATGGTCATGGTTTTTCTGCCGCCGCTCTTTCCAGACCGCCGAAAGCCGGCTCCGGCCCCAAGCCCGCCCAGTTTGTGGTCCTACTTCATCCCGCCCCGGGAAACATCGTCTCGGGGGCTGGCGCCGGTCGGACAACTTTATGGCCGCGCGGCACTGTGGCTGACCGGTTTGCTCCTGCTCGTTGCCGGCGCGGTTTTGTGCTTTCAGCGGCCGGGTCTGGACCGGAGCGGAAACGCGTTGCGGTTCACGCATGGCGAAGCGGAAAGGGCGTTGGAGGAAATGGCCGCCGAGATGGGCATTCCCCAGGATGCCTTGTGGGTGATCGTCCCTGGCCCTGGTGAGCCGGAAGTCTATGAGGGCCTGTGCCAGGCAGAGGCCTTGCTGGACCGGGCGGCCTCGAACCGGGTCATCAGCCATTATCTGCTGCCAACGGCGATGTGGCCGCGCGCGGAATGTCAAGCGGCCAACCGGGCGACGGCCATGCTGTTGGGCAGGCAAGGTCCCTTGCTGCGCGAGGCGGCGCTCCGCGAGGGGTTCAGCACCAACGCCCTGTTGCTGACCGAGGAATTGGTGCGGACTTGGGCACGCGCGGGCGCCAGCGCCGGCGTGGTCTGGCCGACCAACCAGGTGAGCCAATGGCTGCTGAAACGATTTGTAGCGCGCACGACCAATGAGTGGCTGGTAATGGGTCTGGTCTATCCCGCCACCAATCAAGTGGCGGCGGCATCCCTGGGTGACCTGTCATCCCGGCTGTCCGAGAGGCACGTGTTGCTCACCGGCTGGGGATTGCTGGCGACCACGACGCTCAAAAGAGTGCAAGCCAGGCTGTGGCAGGTGGTCACTCCGATGGTCGTCCTGGTGCTGGTGTCCTTGGGGCTGGCCTTTGGCCGCCTAACCGAGGTGCTGCTCGGTTTGGGCGTGTTGCTCCTGAGCGGGCTGTGCTTGCTGGCAACGATGGCAGTCGCGGGCTGGTCCTGGAACCTGCTCAATTTGATGGCCTTGCCGCTGATGCTGGGCACAGGGGTCGACTACACCATTTTCATGCAACTGGCCCTGTGCCGGCATCGCGGAGACCTCGGCCTGGTTCGCCGCTCCATCGGGCGGGCGCTGTTGCTGTGCGGCGGCACGGCCATTGCCGGATTTGGTTCCCTGGCCTGGTCCGGCTACGCCGGCATGGCCAGCCTGGGGAAGGTGTGCGCGGCGGGCATTGGCGCCAACATGCTGATTTCAGTGTTTCTGCTTCCCGCCTGGTGGTGCTGCGCCCGCGCGGGGCCGAGGGCCGAGGGCCGAGGGACCGAACCGGACAGGCGGGTGAAAACCGGGACAAGCCGCCACGGCGGCGCTGCGCCGGGGGCGCCGGCTGTTCCCTCTTCGTTCTACGGCGCCGGCCTGTGGCGGCTGGGCCTGGCGCTGGTCCGGGTGCTGCCGGCCTGGTTGGTTAAGGGATTCTGTGTGGCAGTGGCCGAAGTCCACTTCCGGTTGGGCCGGCAAGGTCGCGAGGTGCTCGTAGGGAATTTGCTGCCGGCGTGTTGCGACGAGCGGCCGGCGGCCGAGAAGACCGCCCGCCGTCTCTATCGGAGATTTGCCGTGAAACTGGCGGAATTGTGGCGGGTGGAAAGCGGCGTGCCGGTGCAGAACTGGGTCACCACTCCCGGTGAACTGGAAGTGATTCAGGCCGCCTGGGAGCGGGGGCGCGGTGTGCTTTTTGTCACGCTGCATCTGGGCAACTGGGAGCACGGCGGGTTGTTGCTGGCGCAAATGGGCCTCAAGTTGACGGTGCTCACCTTGGCTGAACCGGATGATCACCTGACGGAAATTCGCATCGCCTCGCGGGCCCGGTGGGGCATCGAGACCTTGATTATCGGCCAGGACAGTTTCGGCCTGGTGGAGGCCATCAAACGACTCCAAGCTGGGGCGGCGCTGGCCATAGCGATTGACCGTCCGGTGGAACGGAGCGATTTGCGGGTGGAACTCTTCGGCCGGCCGTTTGCCGCCCCGCTGGCGGCGGCCGAGTTGGCGCGGGCGTCAGGCTGCGCGCTGGTGGGGGTGACGATCGTGCGGGGCCGGGAGGGGTATGTGGTGAAGGTGCTCCCGGAGTTCACCTACAATCGCCAGGCGCTCGGCAGCCGCGAAGCCCGCCGCCAACTGACGCAAGAAATCCTGCGTGCATTTGAGCCGGAGATTCGCCAACATCTGGATCAATGGTATCAGTTCGTTCCGATTTGGCCCAAAGACCAGTAGCGCGGCGCCTTGGGAGGGCGCACATTCAGGTCCGCCCTGGGAGCGCGGACCAGCTTGTCCGCCTGGCGACACCGGCAGCGAGCTGGCGGACAAGAATGTGCGCGCTCCTGGGCTGCGGCTTGGCCGCGCTGTGCTGGGTGGGGCCTTTTGTTTCTGGCGGCGCTGAGCTCAGCGGACTGCTCGACCGCTGGTTCACCGCGCAGACCAACCTCCAGACCTGGTCGGCCGACCTCATCCAAACGCGCTCCCTCAAGGTGCTGGCGCAGCCGCTGGTTTCCACCGGCCGGGTCTGGGTGGCGGTGCCCGACCGGTTCCGCTGGGAACTGGGCCAGCCGGCGCAGACCATCGCGTTGCGCCAGCCGGACCGGCTCTTCATTATCTATCCGCGGCTCAAGCGCGCCGAAAAGTACCCGCTGAACAGCGCCCAGCCCGGTCCCTTGAAAGACGCGTTGGCACTCCTGGAAGCCAGCTTCCCTCGCAACCGGGCGGACCTGGAGTCGCGTTTTCGCGTGCTGACGGTGACCGCAACCAATGGGGCCGTGCAAGTGGGGCTCCAGCCCAAGAGCGCTTCCGCCCGCAAATTCATGAGCGAAATCCGGGTCTGCTTCCGCACCAACGATTTCTCGCTCGCTTCCACCGAGTTGAGGTTCAACGACGACTCGCGCCTGCGCAACGATTTCACGGGGGGGGTGCTCAACGCGCCCCTCGACCAAGGGTTGTTCGAGGCCAAGCTGGACCCGGACTTTACAGTGGTGGAGCCGCTGGGGCCATGACCGGGGGCAGCTTTGGCCGGCGTATTCCTGAGCGCGGCGGATTGCCGGGTTCTATCGACAGCATGACTTTATCGCCAGAGCCCGGCGTCCGCCCCTTCCTGTTCGAGCGGGACACTTTTACCTTTGCCAATGAACTGGTCTGGGAATACCGCTTCGACCCCGCGACCGGGACGATGACCACCATCCGCAGCGACCCGCCTCCCACGTATTCCCATCGCTGCTTCGTCATGGTGAGGTCCGCGCGGCAATTCTTTTACCATGCCCGATTTGAGCCGGGGCTGCCGGTGGCCGAACCGCGGACTTACCAGCGACTCATTCGCGAAGTCGTCCGGCGCAGTCCGCGCAGGCCCAGCCTGGAAACGGAGAAAGTCGCCATTCCGGGCTATGACTGCCTGCGTTCCTTCAGCCGCGCGCAAACCCCGCTCCTCAAGGCCGGCGTGGGCGGCCCGTGGAAATCCTATTTTGTGCGGAGCCATTGGCGCATGGTGGCCCCGGTCGGGCGACCGCACCAGGAGCGGATGGCGCAGCAACTCAGCCAGGCCCTGCGCGAGCGTCCGGCGCCGATTGTGCATCTCTTCCGCTTTCCTCACATCACCATTAACCACGGGCTTGTGCTGTTTGGCTCGACCGAGTCGGAGCGGGACATCCAGTTCGACGCCTACGACCCGAACCTTCCCGCGCGTCCGGTCAAACTCATTTACGAGCGGGCGGCGCGCAGCTTTTCCTTCCCACGGACACAGTATTGGGCCGGCGGAGCACTCAATGTCTATGAAATGTATCTCGGCGGGCTTTATTAGCCCGGCCAGCCCAGGCCGCCCGCCGTGCTGGCGGCTGGGTGGCCTTCAGGACTTCCGTGGCCGGCGAAAGGCCAGACCAAAAAAGAGCAGGCCGCAAAGGTTGATGCCCGCAATGTATCCGAGCTTGTAGGTTCGGCCGGCTTTGCTCGGGGCGTAGATGGGAACATCCTTGCCCAGCAACAGACTCGGCAGCGCTATGGGCATCAAAGCGCCGTGCAGGACGCCCAGCCGAAAGCCGCTCACTCGCTCGGGCCCATAGAGCCGGGGCGCCGCCCAGGCATAGGCGTAACCGAAGACCAGCCCCAGCACAACCAGGGTCGCCACTTTCACCGTCAATCTCTTCACCCAGGGTCCACGGCTGGGGGACGGGCTTGGTTTTGGAGCCGGCGCGGCCATGGGCCACAGCATGTTTGGCCCGCGCCGGGCCAGGCAAGCCCATAATGCGCATCTTTCTTATGCCACGAGCGTTCATCCTGTCAAAATGCCCTTAATCCCGTTAATCCGGTTAATCCTATCAAAAAGCCGAAAAATCAGCCAATACAGCCAATACAGCCAATGGAGGATTTGGCTTCCCGCCCTTGCGGACTTGACGGGCCGCTGCAACGAGCCATACTCGCTGCCATGAGCCGGGCCAATTGCCAATCGGCCGCAGTGCGGGCCATGCAGTGGGCTTCAGCCGGCGAAACGGAATGTGCAGCATTGATAGCGCCGGAGCGATGAGCCCGCAGAAGGATGCCGATGCGGTCGTCGAGCAACTGTGCCAATTCGCGCGGGCGAACCTCGTGGCCGAGGGGACGGAGATCAACGAGCAGAGCCTGCTGGCCGAGGTTGGCATCGATTCCTTTTCGCTGGTTGAGCTGCTGCTCTTTTGCGAGCGCGCCTTCGGGGTCACGGTGCCGGAGTCGCACCTGACGCACGAGAATCTGATGTCCTTGGCCGCCCTGGCCCGTTGCATTGGCAGGTTGGCCCGCCCGGGCGCCACTTCCCCGCCGGCGCCCAAGTAACCGCCGCCCATGCCCAATTTCCCACGCCAGCTCCGACTGACCGGCGGCGACTACTTCTTCGAGGCGATGGACCGTCGGCTGCGGCGGGCGGGTCTGCCGGGCAACGTCTGTCACCTGGCGCTACGCCTGGAGCCGGGGCTGAACACGGAACGGCTGCGAGAGCGCCTGGAGGCTTCGCCGATCTTTGACTGGCTGTCGCGCGTGCGGATGGTGCGCCTGCTGCCAGTGCTCCCCCCGCGGTGGCGCACGTCGGCGCGGCGGGGGCCGATCTTACACGAACACGACGGCGAGGGCGCCAACGGCAAGGAGTTGGCGGGACTGCCCAGTGCGGTGCTGGGGCGCGAACTGCGCGCCGGTCGAAGCCCGGCCCTGGCGCTGGACCTGGTGCGCCACGCGGATGGGAGCGCCCATCTGGTCCTTTCCTGGCATCATAGCCTGATGGACGTGCGCGGGGCGGAACTGCTCTTGCGTCACCTCCAGGCCGGCGGCGCGGCGGACAGTTCACCTGGCGTCCAGGACCTGTTTCATCCCGAGCAGAGGAAATTCGGCCTGCCGCGGCTGTGGGGGGGCTACCGGCGCAAGGTTATGTTCGCCCGCGGAGCCCTGGCTTTGATCAACACGACCTGCCAAGAACCTCTGTTCTCCCTGCTGCCGGCGCCGCAGCGGGTGGGCCGATGCCAGCACCACTACCGCATCTGGTCATTCGGCGAGGAGGAAACCGCGCGCATCGAGAGGCACTGCCAGCGGCTCAACGCCAGCTTCCGCCGCAGCCACTTCTACCTGGCGGCGTCCATCCAGGCGCTGCATGCGGTGGCGGCGCGCCGCGGGGAGGCGCGCGGGGCTTATTTGATCCCGGTGCCCCATGACATGCGCCGGCGCGGGGCCAGAGGCCCGATCTTCTCCAACCAGCTTTCCTTCCTTTTCTACCGGATCGAGCCGCGCCTGGCCGCCAGTATGAGCGAGATGATCGGCGAACTGACCCGCCAGATGATGGACCAGGTCCGCAACCGCACCCCGGAGTCCCTTATGGCCGCGATGGATTTGTTCAAGCCGATGCCCCTGGATTTTTACCTGCACCGGCTTGGCCGCCCGACCCGCGGCAAGTTCGCCAGTTTTTTCTTTTCGGATGCGGGCGAGTCGTGCGCCGGGATGAACGAGGTGCTGGGCGGGCGGCTGGCGGCCGTGACGCACCTGGCGCCGGCTTCGCGTCCACCCGGGCTGGCGGTGGCGTTCTCTCATTTCCGCGGGCAGCTCTGCGTCATGTTGGCGTGGGTGGATGACTGCCTGAGCGTGGAGGAGGTGGCTGGGCTGGAGGGCGGGCTGCGCGCCGGCCTGCTGGGCGAGGGGGCGTCATGAAGCTGCTGCTGGTCGCCACCAACCGGGAGCAGGCGCCGTTTCCGGTGGCGCCGCTGGGGGCCTTGTGCGTGGCCGCGGCCGCCCGCGCGGCCGGCCACCAAGTGCAGTTTCTGGACCTGGGGATCGAGTCTTCGCCCAAGAGAGCGGTGCGCCGGAGGCTGGCGGCCGGGCGAGTCGAGGCCGTGGCCTTGAGCATCCGCAACCTCGACAACTGTTTCGTCCTGGCGCCGCGCACGTATTTCGACGAGGTGGAGGAAGTGGCGGAGACGGTGCGGCGTTGTTTCCAGGGACCGCTCATCGTGGGTGGCAGCGGCTTCTCGCTGGCGCCGGGCGGTTGGATGCGGCGGCTGGAGGCGGATTGCGGCGTGGTCGGAGAGGGCGAGCGGGTGTTGGTGGAGTTGCTGGGGCGATTGGAGGCGGGGCGGTCGCTGGAGGGGATGGCGGGTGTGATGACCGCACCAGGCCGGGCTGGGTCGAGCGCCTGCGGACCCGCCGAGCCGATTGAAGAATTGAGCCGGTTGCCGCGGCCGGCTCACGAACTATGCCGCTACGGGAAGTACTTGCGGCGCGGCGGCTCCGTGAGCGTGCAGACCAAGCGCGGCTGCCCTTTCGGGTGCGTCTATTGCGTCTATCCGCAGCTCGAGGGGCGGCGTTACCGCCTGCGTCCCCCGGAAGCTGTGGCGGAGGAAGTTGTGGCGGTGCTCGACCAGTCCAAGTCGCGCCATTTCTTTTTCGTTGACAGTGTGTTTAACGACCCGCGCGAGCACGCCCTGGGGGTTTGCGCGGCACTGAGCCGCCGCCGGGCGCCGTTGCGCTGGATGGCGTTCTGCAACCCTATGGGTTTCGACGCGGGGCTGGCGCGCGCGATGGCGCAAGCCGGGTGCGAGGGGATCGAGTTCGGGCTGGACGCGGTCACTCCCAAGATGCTGGCGGCACTGGGCAAGCCTTTTGGGCAGGAGGAAATCCGGACCGCCATGCAGGCCGCGCATCAGGCCGGACTGCCGTTCTCGGTGCATCTGCTCTTTGGCGGACCCGGCGAGACCTGGGCTGACGTCGAGGAGGCGCAGGAGTTTTTGAACGGGTGCGCGCCGGCCAACGCCATCTTTGCCGGCTTTGGCATTCGCGTCTATGCGGGCACGGCGCTGCAGACGAGCGCGGCGCGCGAGGGCTTGCTGGCGCCAGACCACGAGCTGTTTGAGCCGGCGTATTACGTCTCGCCCGCCCTCGCCGAGCAGACCGAGGAAAACCTCGACCGGATCGTGCGCCGGCGCCCGGAGTGGACCTCGCCAGTGGACTGGCGCCGGCCCATGATGCGCTGGGCACAGAGACTGTCCAGCCTGCTGGGGGTGCGCCCGCAGTGGAAGAACATCCGCGGCTACGGGCTGCACCTGAGAAAATGAAGGCGCTGCATTGTGATGTTCTGGTCATTGGCGGCGGGGCGGCCGGCCTGGCGGCAGCGGCGGCAGCGGGGCGCGCCGGGGCCCAGGTTGTGCTGCTGGAGCGTTACGGTTTTTTGGGGGGCCTAGCCACGGCGGGAGGGGTGGGCACGGTTTGCGGGCTTTATTTGCGCGACGCGGCGGGTTCCAAACCCGTGCTGGCCGCGGCCGGGTTCCTGGGGGAATTCTCGGCCCGCCTGGCGAGCGCCTCGGGGTCCGGCCCCAGGCGGCTGGAGCAGGGGCTTTGGGTGCTTCCGTTTCTGCCCTGGGCCTTCCAGGGCGTGGCCGAGGCGGTGGTGAACGAGGCCAAAAACGTGACGCCGGTCCTCCACGCCACCGTGGCGGACGTGAGCGTCGAGGGTGGGCGCCTGAGCCAGGTTCGCGCGCTGGCGTGGAATGAGGTCTTGAGCCTGCACCCCAAATGGGTCGTGGATTGCAGCGGCGAAGCGACCGTGGTGGCGCTCGCCGGCGGGGCCACAGAAGAGGGGAGCGCCGACCAGGCGCCCGCCCTGGTATTCGTCATGGAAGACGCCGAGCGCGGCTGGGTCGAGGGCCGGATGCTGGGAGTGCTGCGCGAGTTGCGCCGCGCGGTGGACCAGGGGCGGCTGCCGGCCGGCTGCGAGAGGTTGTCGCTCGTGCCCGGCAGCGGACCCAGCCGGCGCGTGACGTTTAAGATCAACCTGCCGCTTGGCGAACCCGGCCAGCCCGGCTGGTCTCGGGTCACCGCCTGCGAACGCCAGGCGCGCGGGCTGGTGGACGCGCTCCAGCGTTTCTTGATCCAGAACGTGGCTGCCTTCCGGCAGGCGCATTTTTCGGGCGCCGCCGCGCAACTGGGCGTGCGCGCGGGCCGGCGTATCCGGGGCCTGGCCACCCTGAGCGAGGAGGATGTGTTGGGCGGGCGCAAGTTTGCCAGCGGCATTGCGCGCGGCTGCTGGCCGATGGAACGATGGCTGGACCAACCGCAGCCGGTGATTGCTTTTTTCCAGGAACGCGATTACTACGAGATACCCGTTGGCTGTCTGCGGCCGGCCGGGCTGGATAATGTGCTGGCCGCGGGGCGTTGCCTCTCGGCAACGGCTGGGGCGCTGGCCTCGGCCCGCGTGATCGGCACGGCCTTGGCGACCGGCTGGGCCGCGGGGCAGGCGGCGGCCGTGCAGGCCGGGGGAAGACCGCTCGCCGAGGCGGTCGAGTTGATTCGCAGACAGATGACGGAATGAATGCGGGATGAACGTCTTTGAAAAGCGATTAGGATTAGGATTAAGATTAGGATTAAGATTAGGATTAGGATTAGAAGCAAAGATTAAGGATGACGGAATGAGTGCGGGATGAACGTCTTTGAAACCCTCTCCCAGGCCGCGAGCCAGTGGCCCGAGCGGCCGGCGGTCATCGACGGGGCCGGCCAGTTGGATTACCGGTCGCTCTGGCGGGAAATCCAGGCCTTGCGCATTCAGCTTGACCGCCAGGGCGTGCGGGACGGGCAGGGGGTGGGCGTCCTGGCGCGCAACGGCCGTGCCTTCATCATCGGGGCGCTGGCGGCGCTGGGTTGCAACGCCGTCGTGATGCCGCTCGACTACCAGCTCAAGGCGAACGAACTGGCCGAACTGCTGGCGCGGGTGCCGCTGTCGGCGCTCCTGGACGCGGGCAGCGGGCCGCCGCCGGGCGGAGGTCTGCGCTCCGAGCTGGGGCTGCTGGACGGCACACCCTTGCGCTTGACCCAGTTGCGTGGAGCCGCGCCCGCGCCGCTCGTGCCTTGGGTCGAGGGGGCCGCGTTCGTCCGCTTCACCTCCGGCACGACGGGCGCCGCCAAAGGGGTGATCCTGACGCACCAGGGGGTGCTGGAACGCAGCCGGGCGGCCAACGCCGGGCTGGGCCTGACCGGCCAAGACAAGGTGCTCTGGGTCCTGCCCATGGCCTACCACTTTTTCGTCTCCGTCCTCCTTTACCTGGAGGTCGGCGCGGCGATCCTGGTCAGTGCGGGTGACCTGGCCGAGAGTGTCCTGGAGGCGGCGGCCCGCCACCAGGCAACGTTCCTTTATGGCGCGCCGATGCACGTGCGCCTGCTGGCAGCCGACCTCTCGGGGCGCCGGCTGCCGCCCACCCTCAAACGAGTGCTCTCGGTGTCCAGCCGTCTCCACCCGCAGGTGGCCAGGGATTTCTTTTCGCGTTACGGCCTGCCGGTCACACAGGGCTACGGCGTCATCGAGGTCGGACTGCCGATCCTGAATCTCCTGGACGCGGCGGAGCATCCCGAGGCGATCGGGCGGCCGCTGCCGGCTTATGAGGCGGCCATCCTGGACGAGGCGGGGCAGCCCGTGGCGGAGGGCGAAACGGGGCAGCTCGCCCTGCGCGGCCCCGGCATGTTCGCCGGCTACCTGCATCCGCCGCGGCGGCGCGAGGAGGTGCTGCGGCGGGGCTGGTTCATGACCGGCGACCTGGCGCACCGCGACGGAGCGGGATTGATCACGATCGACGGACGCAGCAAGTCGGTGATCAATGTGGGCGGCCATAAGGTATTCCCCGAAGAGGTCGCGGCGGTTTTGGACCAGCACCCGGCGGTGCTGCGTTCGCGCGTGACGGCCCGGCCCCATCCGCAACTGGGCGAAGTCGTGCACGCCGAGGTGCAACTGCGCCAGCCGGGGGTGACCGTCGCGACGGAAGCCATCCTGGGGTTCTGCCGCCGCCAGCTTTCCGGTTTCAAAGTGCCGGCCTCCCTCGAGTTGGTGAGCGCGATCGACCTGACTCCCAGCGGAAAGGTGCGGCACGGATGAGAATCCTTTTGGTCAAACCCAAACCGCGTTTAAAGACGATCCGGAAGCTTCACCCGATAATTCTGCTCGAGCCGCTGGAACTGGGGTATGTCGCCGCCGCCGTGCCGCCGGGTCATGAGGTGCGGGTGCTGGACCTGCGCCTGTCGCGTTGGCCCGACCACCAGTTCGCCAGGACGCTCCGGCGATACCAGCCCGAGCTGGTTGGGTTATCCGGCTACACCCACGAAGCGACCAAGGTCAAGGAGCTGGCGCGCGCGGTCCGGCGGGTGCTCCCGCAAGCCCGCATCGTCGTGGGCGGACATCACGCCACAGTCCTGCCGCAGGATTACGACCTGGATTGCTTCGACGCGATTGTGCGCGGCGAAGGGTGCGCGCCCTTTCGCGCCATCGTCCAGGCGGCGGCGGGCGGCAGGGCGTTGAGTGGCATTGAAAACGTGATGGTCCCCGGCCCCCGGTTCAGCGCCGGGGCGGCGGCGCGCCTGCCGCGCTACCCGGACCTGGCGACGCTGCCGGCGCCGCGGCGCGATTTGTGGGACCCGCGTCCCTACCAGTGCATCTGGCCGTCGGAAAATCACCCCCCGGGAAGATCAATCTTCCCGCAAGTGGCGCTGGTGCGCACCTCCTTGGGCTGCCTGCTGGATTGCTCCTTCTGCGTCGTGCCGGCGCTCAGCGGCCGGCGCCACCTGACGCGTCCGCCCGAGCACGTGGCCGACGAAATCGCTGCCCTCCCACAGGAACACGTTTATTTCTGCGACGATGAGACGTTCCTGGACGAGCTTCACGCGCGGCGGTTGGCCGAGGTCATCCGCCAGCGTGGCCTCAAAAAGCATTTCTTCGCCTGGGCGCGCTCGACGACCGTCAATCGGCGCCCCGAGCTGTTCCGCCTCTGGGGCGAGGTGGGCCTGGACGCCGTCTTTCTGGGTTTCGAGGCGATCCGGGACGCCGAGCTGAAGCAGCTCTCCAAACACGCCACCGTAGCCGATAATGAGCAGGCTCACGCCACGTTGCGCCGGATGGGCATTGCCGTGCATGCCGGCTTCATGGTCCACGCCGGCTTCACGCGGCAGGATTTCAAGAACTTGCAGGACTACCTGAGGCGCATGCCGCCAGCGCAGATCACCTGCACGGTCTATACGCCCTCGCCGGGCAGCCAGGCCTGGGAGGAAGAGAAAACCAGATACATTTGCCATCCCTTCGATCTGCACGACTGCATGCACCCGCTCACGCCGACGGCGCTCCCGCTCCGGGAATTCTACCGCGAGTTTGCCAAGCTCAGTGCGATCGGTTCCTCGCGCAACCCGCTGCGCACCAGCCAGGCGCGGTTCCCCTGGCGTGAGGTTTTCCGGATTCTGATGGCGGCCAGGGGCTACACGCGCGCCCTGCGGCGGGCTTGGCGCGATTTCTAATAAATCTCCTCCAAAGCCGAGGAATGCGCCCGGCCCTCCGCCTGGCGGGCGCGCCGCATCGAAGCCAGAGCGAAGCTGGCCGGCACAGAGCAATGGAACGGCGCCGAATCCCGGCCTTGCCCAGGGCTACAAGAGTCCGTCGCGTGCGGCGATGGCTTCCTGGCGAACAGTGAGCACTTTGCGGAGCTCGGCTTGTGCCTTCTCCAAGTTGGCTTGCTTCTGTTTGCGCGCCTCGTTGAACTTGGCCAGGGCGGCTTTGAGTTCGGCATTCGAGGCCTTGGCATCGATGGCCTTCTCCAAGGCTTGTTCCTCCAGACCAGGTGTCGGGGCGAAAGCGGCGAAAGGTCCGCCACCGGGACCACCCGCTCCGCCGCCCGGCCTGCCGCCACGCCGACCGCCCATGAACATTCTCATCATGCCCAGGCCGCCGCCGAATCCGGCTTCGCGCCGGGCGTCCATGACTTTCTGGATTCGTTCCTCGAGCACCTTCCACTCGGCGTCATCCCTCACCTCGAGTTGTTCCCGGTATCTGTCCATAATCATCTTCTGCACCTGCGCCGGGTCAAAATTGAAATTGCCGGGGCCTGCCGGCTGCGCCAGAGCTTTGCCGGCACCCAGGCCGAACACCCCGACCAGGCCGACTATCGCCAACAGTTGGCTCGTTTTCATAGTTGTGATCTCTCGAATCATGGTTTGGTTGATCTAGTTCTTTGCGCTCAGTGACGACACGGGCATGGCCTGTCGGGCCTGCCTGTTCATAAGACACACGCCCGAGCAGATTATTACAAGAATTTTCATCTTAACGCGGCGGAGCCGCAACCAAGAGCGGAGCGTCAGTTCCTGAGTGGGAAGAGCAACGTGGGCCTTTCCCCGCCGCGTTAAATGCGGCGCTCCGCGCCGAAGAATCAGGCCCCTCCAAAGGAAACATGCCAAGACATTCACGCAAAAACGTGGATGTTG